>NPID01004730.1_pt2 | contig 34039 bp, 32 predicted proteins | sample 8637491 | NCBI WGS metagenome assembly NPID01 (sample SAMN07420843, study PRJNA396082) | bioreactor metagenome | isolation source: sample BA6 brine-fed electro-methanogenic bioreactor BA | place: Japan: Kochi | collected 2016-06-14 | reverse complement strand
CGGGGTAGCCGGGTTCTTCCAGAGGTGGCGCCTTCATGAATTTTTCCATCTGCTCGGCGGGGGTGGATTTCTCGTGGAAGGGAGTGATGATGATTCCCGGGGCGATGGAGTTCGCCCGGATTTTCGGGGCAAGGCCCTTTGCAAGACCGCGGGTATAGGTATCCAGGGCCCCCTTTGCCGCGGCGTAGGCGCTTGCGGTAGGGGAACCGTTACGGGCTGCAACACTTGTCATGTTGATAATGTTGGCATCATCGGAATTCTTCAGAAGGGGAAGCAGCAGTGCCGTAAGACGCATGGTGGAGAAGGTGTTGAGGGAGAAGGTGTTCAGCAGGATTTCCCAGCTTGTCTCATCGAGCCCGTGCCGGTGGGGAAGTCCCCCNNCTGTGCGTCCGAAGTGATGCCGGCATTGTTTACCAGCACATCCAGGGTGTCGGTTTTTTCTCTTACCGCTTTCGCCAGAGCTTCGCAGCCTTCATTGCCTGAAAGGTCCGCCCGGAGAGTATATGCAGTCCCTCCTGCTCTTGTCACTTGCCCGGCCACCGCTTCGGCTGCATCCCTGCTGCTGAAATAGTGCACGTATATGGTATTGCCCGGGGCCAGCAGCTTTGCCGCGGCAGCGCCTATTCCGGTACTCGCTCCTGTTATCAGTATATGTTTCATAAAATCCTCCTGAAACTATTGTCTTTTTTATGCTAACACATGGATGGGAGAGGTGCAATCTTACGTGTTGATCCTTACCACCAGCCCTTCTTCAAGCCTTTGTTTCCATTCGGCCTTACCGACCCGGTAACAGTTTCTGTTCCAGTCACCATCAATACCATACCGTGTGACGGCATATGCCATGGTAGTGCAGGCAACGACCGCATCGGCGGCATCCTGGCTTCCCTGATTGAGAATTCCGTCATTTGCCTTCAGCCTGAGTCTGAATCGGCCGGAAAAGCGTTCCAGAAATTCCGTAAGATCCGGACTCCTTTTTAGTCCCGCAAGCTGCCAGGTGTGGGAGGGATATACCTCGTAGAGGCGGGATGCGCCGGCGGCGGGAGTATCGAAGGGGTAAACGTTACAGCCCGAACGGCGGAGACAGGCAAGAAGTTTCAGTCCTGCCCAGGTCATTATCCGCATATTCGGGTTTGTCTTTTTCAGGGGACTGCAGGCCGATACCTTCGCATCGGTCAGGCGGCAGCAGGGGATATCTTCCGTGCATCTCGCCTCGCAGGAGGATATCCCGGCTTTCTCAAGAAGCAGGGGAAATTCTCTTCGACCGCTTCCCGCGGCAAGCTCCAGCAAGGTGGACCAGGAAGCAATTCCGAGCTTCCGCAGCGCATCAATCGGGAAAGAAAATGGGAAGTCCAGACCCCAGGGAGCCCGCGAGCCGCGGATGGCCTCAAACAGGTCCAGACGATCGTCGCAGTGAACAAGCTTGGAGATGCGGAGGACAGAGTCCCCCGGAGCATCTTTTTCCAGAAGCCCTTCCGCATACCAGATGCCGTTTCCCGGATCCCTCGCTCCGCTGAAATCGGCCCCGTAAACCTTCATTCCCTGCATGTTCAAAGAGCGAAGGGTGCGCCCAGGTGTATAAGCAGTCCGATAAAAAGGTAGTAGAGCAGGAGAATGACGATGAGCAGCCCCAGCAGCATCCGCCGTCCCGGGGGACTGCTCTTGTCGAAGCCGGCAGCCATGCGGGTTAGGACCAGGGTATCGGAGATGGTCAGGATCCCCGCCGCTGCTCCGAGCAGGGAGAGTCCGCCGAACAGGCTGGTGAGGGTCCCGGAAAGAAGCACGAACAGGCTGAAGGAGTAGAGAAGAATCTGAAACCGGGTTTCCGCAGCGGGGTGAAAATGGCGGAGAAGATATAGAACCTTTAATCCAATTATCAGGAGTGCCGCGGGCATGGCTGCGGCAAGCACAGTCGGTCTGCCGCTTTCGGCCATGAGCCTGATGCCGATGAAGACATTGACCAGAAGAAAGAGCAGTCCCGCGACGGTTACCGTGAGAGAGGCCCCGGCGGCTTTGCCATTGTCTGCTTCTCCGGGCCCGGCAGCTTCCACCACGCTGGAGCCTTCGATCCCGAGCTCTCCGATTCCCATAGCTGCGAGGATGGCTCCGGGAATGAGGGGGAATGATCCCCGGTTAAGGACCACGATGACAAGACCGAGGAGAAGGAGAAGTGGAGTGGTCACCTTCTTTGCGAAAAAGAGAATGGCGCTGCGGTCCCGGCGGAAGTAGGCCAGCTGAACGGTAAAGTTGACGGCGACGAGGATCAGCCAGATAATGTGAAGAGCTGTTGTCTGCATGGGCTAATGATAATGGATGGAGACGTCGGAGGCAAGCCGGACTTTTCAGAGGCCATCATACGAAAAGCGGTACCTGGTGTTGGAAAAGCTGTCGCTGAAGCTGTGGATGGTAAGTGCCTTTGTATGGGATGGTGTTCGGGAGTGAAAGGGATTGTTAATCCGCTCCTCGAACATAAGGTTGTTATCTCCGGCATGAATTACACACCCGAAAACAGCTCACTGTGAGACATCAGGCACCGGAAACAGTATTTTCATTGAGAAGGCTCCGGACCTCCTGCCAATCCGGCAATTTCCGGTTTTCTGTAATCTGCAGGTCTCCACGGCGGGCCGCCGGGGTGGCATCCCAGAAGAGGAAATTGGCACCAGCTTTCAAGGCGGCCTGGCGGCCTTCGAGGTCGGCGAAGCTGAGGGGCCGGCCTTCCTCCGCAGCAGTAAGGGATGGCTGGTTGGCAGTGATGAGAGTGTGGGGTAGAAGTCTCCGCAGATGACGGATTTCCTCAAGGGTGAGTCGAACTGCTTCGGCGGTTTCCGGTCGGTTATCGGTAGAGGCCATAGGAGTACCTGGTACCGGAAGGTATGGTACTATCGGTACCCAGAAGGGATCCCATTGGAGTGTCAGCATCCGGTCCTGTTCGCGAATGGTTTCGTTTTGCCCTGCTAATCCGATTATGCTGCCGGTGGCCAGTCCTATTTCCGCTGTCCGAATTGCCTCCATCGCCTTGAGCCGGGTTTTCAGTTCCTTTCCCGGTTTTATTTCGCGGTAGAGCTTTTCATTCGAAGTTTCGAATTTCAGGGCATACCCTGTCAGACCCGCTTTTTTAAATTCCCGGTAGACCTCTCCCGGGAATTCTCCGAATGCTGCCAGGACCTCTATCCCGCTCTTTGCCGCTTCTTCAATTATCATGGTTAATTCCCGGGTACTGCGGCCACCATCTTCACCGGAGATCAAAAAAACACGGTTGATCGAAAGCTCCTGTATACTTTGAAGGCTTATTTGTATCTTCTTCAGGCTTAAGCGAAACCGGGGGAGATTTTTATTCCAGGTACTCATTCCGCAGTAGGTACAGCTGTTATGGCAGTTATTGCCTATCCCCAGCAGCGCAGCTGCCTGGGCGGGAGGTCTTGGTTCCTGTTTCATATGTATATTGTAGAGGAGATGTTAATGTCAGGCAATTACTGAAAGACAGGTCTTACTTCCACCGGGGTTAAACAGATAAGATTTTGGAGACACTGCCGGAAGGTTTGACCGCCTTCCGCTTTTTAGCTACCTTTATAAAAGCGACCGGAGGCTATCAATGTTTATCAGACTGTTTCTGCTTTTTACCGTAATACCCGTTCTTGAGCTTGCCATTCTCATCCGCCTCGGCACTGCCATTGGCGTATTCCCGACCATCGCCATTGTGGTTCTGACCGGAATGGCCGGGGCGTACCTCGCCAGGACCCAGGGCTTCGGCGTTCTGGCCAAGATCCGCGCCCGCATGGCCGAGGGGGCATTCCCGGCAGAGGAGCTTCTCGACGGACTTCTGGTCCTGGCGGCGGGTATTGTCCTTATCACCCCCGGTATCCTTACCGATATTACCGGTTTCCTCCTCCTTATCCCCCGCACCAGGCGGGTGGCGAAGGAGTTCCTTTCCCGTTACATAAGAACTCATATTCAAAGCGGATCCATCGACTATCGTGAGTTCTGAATCCGCCGATAGCTGCAGAGTGAATGAGCACTTGTTTACACTTGAGATGATACCTATACTGCCAGTATGAGCGAGCGCAGAAGCAGCAATGATATTATTGAACTTAACCGGAAGGTGGTCGATAACCCGATTTTAAAGACCATCCTCGAGTATGCGCCGGTTTTTGTGGGAGTTCTGACAGCAGAACGGCAGTTTGTCCTGATGAATGAGCAGTTTTTCTCGCGGATCGGTTTTCATGAAGGAGTGGCCGGTCTCGGAATGCGGCCCGGAGAGGTATTCGGCTGCATACACCATCATGATGTTCCTTCCGGATGCGGAGACGGACCCGCCTGCCGGTACTGCACCGTCTTCAAGCTTCTGGCTTCCACCATCGAATCCGGGGAAGCCCGGGAAGGAGAAGTGAGGCTTTCCAGCGAAAATAATGGAGGCCCGCAGGCCTGGGATCTCATGATCAATGTGGAGCCCGTCGCCCTTGAAGGCCAATCGCTCTATATCCTTTTCATGCAGGATATAAGCGCTGAAAAGCGGAAGACGATGATGGAACGGATTTTCTTCCATGACATTCTCAATTCCATATCCTCGCTTGACAGTCTCCTGCGGCTTCTTCATCCCGATGCCGAAGAGGCAGATCCCCACGGCTACCTTGGTATGCTCGGCGGAAGGATCAGCGATGTGGTGGAGCAGATATACTTCCAGAAGCAGCTGCTGGCGGCGGAAAAGGGAAAGCCTGGAGCAGGGATTCTGAATCTTGTGCCTGTCGACCCTCTCGAAGAAACGGAAGATATTGCGGTTTCGGAGCGGCAGATTATACATTTGAACGGAAATGATATACGCATTGTTGTGAAGGGTACATCTTCCCGGATAATCAGCGATCGGGTTCTGTTCCGGCGTATTCTGCTTAATATGCTCAAGAACGCCCGTGAAGCAAGCGGGCGAGGTGACACCATTTCCGTAGACGTCGACAGCGTCGGAGATCATGTTCTGGTAAGGGTCCGCAACCCCGCGGTTATGGCCCCGGATGTACGCAGCCAGGTATTCCAGCGCTCCTTTTCAACCAAAGGCGCCGGACGGGGTCTCGGAACCTACAGCATGAAGCTGCTTACCTCCCGCTTTCTGAACGGCGATATCACCTTCAGATCTGAAGAGGGTTTCGGCACCGAGTTTGTTCTCACGGTGCCGGCTTCCCTCAGCCGGAACATTTAACCCGAGTTACTCGATTTAGCCCAGAGATTGATTCCCCCTTCCTGTGCCCAGCGGTCTATTCCCTGCAGTTCCTCTTCAGAAAACTCCAGTTTTTCGATGACGGCGGCGTTCTCTTCTATCTGTCCGGGACTGCTTGCGCCGATCAGGACCGAAGTAACCTGACTGTTACGGAGGTTCCAGGAAAGTGCCATTTGCGCGAGGCTCTGTCCGCGGCCGGCGGCAATATCGTTGAGCTGCTCTATCCGCTTTCTGTTCTCATCGGTGATAAGAGATCGGTCCAGGGCCGTATTTCCCTTCGCTGCCCGGGAACCTTCGGGTATGGTTTTAAGGTATTTATCCGTAAGCATTCCCTGGGCAAGGGGGCTGAAGGTGATGCAGCCGACTCCTTCATCCTGGAGGGTCTCGAGGAGTTCCTCTTCCACCCAGCGGTTGAGCATGGAATAGCTCGGCTGATGGATAAGCAGAGGTACCCCCATTTCCCTCAGAATGGCTGCAGCTTCCCGGGTTTTTTCCGAGCTGTAGCTTGAAATGCCCGCGTAGAGGGCTTTCCCCTGACGGACGGCCGTAGCGAGGGCTCCCATGGTCTCTTCCAGGGGAGTTTCCGGATCGAATCGGTGGCTGTAGAAGATATCCACGTAGTCCAGTCCCATTCTCGCAAGACTCTGATCCAGGCTTGCCAGGAGGTACTTCCGGCTTCCCCAGTTACCGTAGGGACCGGGCCACATATCGTATCCCGCCTTGGTGGAGATAATCAGCTCATCCCGGTAGGGAAGGAAGTCCTGTTTCATCAGCTTCCCGAAATTTTCTTCCGCCGAGCCGTAGGGAGGGCCGTAATTATTGGCAAGATCGAAGTGGCTTATTCCCAGATCGAAGGCTGTCCGGAGCATTGCCCGGCCGTTCTCAAGAGGATCCACACCGCCGAAGTTGTGCCACAGACCGAGGCTGACTACCGGAAGCTGCAGACCGCTTTTCCCGCAGCGCCGGTATACCATTTTTTCATAACGCTTTTCGTTTGCTCTATAACTCATGCTCTAAGTATAACGGATTTTACCAGTCAGGACAAACAGGCTCCGGTATCCGAGAGGCAGATTGACGATTGCAACTATCATACCCGCCGGTTACTATGAAGGGATGATAGAGAAAGAACTGCAGGAAATCGAAAAACTAATCCGGGAGCGCATACGGGAAATGGAAACGTCCCTGGCCTATCTGAAAGAGGAAACAAAGGCGATTGAACCAAGTGTAAGTCTCGGTCGGCTTACCCGGATGGAAGCGATAAGCGAGAAAGGGGTTAACGAGTATGTTCTTGCAGGGAACAAGCTGACCCTTGAAAAACTGAATAACGCCCTTGACCGGATTACAAAGGGAATTTACGGAAGATGTATTCGCTGCGGGGGTGAAATCCCGATTGGAAGACTCCGGCTTGTTCCGGAAGCTCTGGTATGCGTGCCCTGTTCCTCGGGTAAAAAGTAAACGGCCACCGGTTAGCCGGCGGGTTTTACCGCCCTGACGACACAGTCAATCTGCACGGCGTTCCGGTCCGCTGAGCCATGGTCCACCTTGTGACTCTGAATGCCCGCTTCTTCGATTTCCAGATTGCCGATGACGCCGGAAATCTTTTCCGCGTTATAGAGCAGCTCCGGATTCTGAGGACCTCCGTGGCCCTCTTCAAGGTTGCTGCGGTCATGGCCGACCACCAGGAGGGTTCCTCCGGGTACAAGGGCGGCGGAAGCACGGCGGATAAGCTCCGACAGCTCTTCCCAGGGAAGGTGAAGATAAAAGATGCAGACAAGATCGAAGGCTTCCGCTTCGGGCGAATAGCGTGTAAGATCCTCGATTTCCCAGGCGATGCTGAGTCCAAGCTTGCCTGCCAGGGTTTTTCCTTTTTCCACGGCAACATCAGAAAAATCTACCGCCGTAACCTTCCAGCCTTCGCGGGCAAGGTGAAAGGCGTTCCTTCCTTCGCCGGAAGCCAGGTCCAGAGCCCTGCCGGGAGACAGCTCCCGGGTAAGTTTTATAAGCACCTGACTCGGTTCCCCCGGGAAAAGCAGGGGAGTGCTGCCGTATTTTTTGTTCCATTTATCTTTATGCACGTGGCTTCCTCCTTGCATATAGTATCGTCTTCCCTCTTTCCTTGCAAGAAACGGCCTTCGGCGGAAGGCGTGGTTTTCTTTTACAACAAGGCGGGCTTCATATATACTTAGCCCGTATGGAGCACATATGAAGACGGATACACCGGACAGCCCTCCCCTGTGGGCATTTATTCCTTTAACAGAGTATTCCCCGCCGGCAGAGCCTGTTACCCAGGCAGTCAGGAAAGGTTTCTCCGCACTTTTCAAGCGGTTCAGAGAGACAAAGTCGGGAGAGAGCAAAGATGGAAACATGTCTTTAAGTGTGCTCGATCCCGAAGAACGGATGCAGGTCGCTGATGATCCGGACTGGAAAGCGGGAGCAGAGGCTCTGGACGGTGAGATAGAGGCATGGAGAGGCCGTGAAGGTCGGTCGGATTCTGTTTTTTTTCTTACGGGAGCACCTTTCAGCGGTTACCAGGAAATCCTTGATGTCTGGAGGAAAGAAAAAAGGGTCCGCCTAATCGAGCCTCCGGAAAGGAAGGCGATTCTGGATTCGGACAAGGGGTGGCTGAAGCAGTTTAAAAAAGGAAAGGGGCTCTGGGTACTGCCCCGGCTTGAACACTGCTTTATCAGACATACCCGCGGGCTTGGTCTTGTAAGAAGTTTCCTTGAAGAAGCGTGCAATGGAGCATATGGCGAGGGCGTTATCGGATGCAGCGGCTGGAGCTGGAGTTTTCTCCAGCATGTATGGCGCGGCAGCCATCTTCCGGTCTACACTCAGCATCCTGTCGATTACCGTCTGCTTGCCGAACTGCTCTGGAACATAGCTTCGGCTTCCCGCTCACCCGAAACCAGCAACTCGCTAAAATTTCTTCAGGCCGACGGAGAACCCGTTCTGCATTATTCCTCCACGGAAAAATCGGTACAGGCAGGTGAATTTATCCTCAAGCTTGCATCCTACAGCAGGGGGAATATAGGTGTTGCTCTCGAAATATGGCGCAATGCCTTGAAAAAAGAGGAGAACTTATCCGAAGGCGAGAGCGAAATCATCTATGTCTCCGACTGGGATTCGCTTTCGCTACCGCTCCTGCCTTCCCCGACAGGGGACAATGAGGGCTTTGTACTTCACGCCCTGATGATTCATGGTACACTTTCCTACGACCTGCTGGACTGTCTGCTGCCACTTTCAAGGAGCGGTATTTCAGAGACCTGCTTTCTGCTGGAGAAGGCACGTCTTTTAAGAAAAGAGGGTGCATGCTGGATGATAAGCCCCCCGGCTTATCCCGTCGTCCGCACATATTTGAAGGAGAACGATTATCTCCTGGACCCGTTTTAGGAAGCAGGGCAGTGTATGGAATTAAGTGAGATAGGCAATCTTGTCAATGATCTGAGCGGGAGCTCGCTTATTCAGATCCTGTTTATACTTCTGGCAGGATGGCTTCTGCTTATTGTCGATCAGAAATTTTTCACCTGGATGGCCTCACGCTTTGCCGGCCGTCTCAGGTTGTATATTCTGGCGGTAGTCCCGACCCTGCGTCTGGTCATTATAGCCTCGATGACCATCATGATTATTACGAGGATTATTGATCCGACGCTTCAGAATATCGCCACCCTCATCGGCGCCCTTTTTGTCGTGCTCGGATTTGCCTTTCGTGACTATATAAGCAGTCTGATGGCGGGTATCACCACTCTTTTCGAGATGCCCTACCGACATGGTGACTGGATAAGCGTTGAGGGGTATTATGGCGAGGTCCAGTCCATCGGTATGCGTTCGGTCAGGGTTCTGACGCTTGAGGATTCTCTTGTCAGCATCCCGCATTTGAAGCTGTGGACAGAAGCGATGAGTAATGCGAATAACGGTACGCCGGACCTGCAGTGCCAGACTGACTTTTTTCTCGCATCGGGTCACGATCCCGTGAACGCACGAAATCTCTTCCACGATGTGGCTCTGACGAGTCCTTACATCAACCTGAAGAAGCCCCTGCTTGTAACGGTGCAGGAGCTGCCATGGGCAACCAGGTACCGCATCAAGGCCTATCCCCTCGACCCCCGAAGGCAGTCCATGTTTATAAGCGATCTTGTCGTGCGCGGAAAGACCGAACTGAACCGCCAGGGGATAGCGGCCGCATCCGGCTGGCCCGGGCAGAACGAACCAGGCAATTTTGCTTAAAATTCAGTTCAGGGCGCTCAAGCCTCTTTTCCTCCCGGGTCCGAATCATGATAAACTGAAGCATAATGAGTAAGAAAGCAATGGTATCAATACAGGCGAGGATACTTCTTTTTACGGCAGGAATCCTTCTTCCACTTTCCTGTGCCGGGACGGATCCGGACTCCGGTCTGCTCTTCAAGGGATACGTGGAAATCGGCGGAATGGATCAGTGGATCATGGTCCGGGGAGCGGCGGAGGAAAATCCGCTGCTTCTGTGGCTCCACGGCGGTCCGGGATCGAGCCAGAGTCCGGTGGCCGATTATCCCGATTCCGGGCTTGAAGAGCTCTTTACGGTGGTTCACTGGGATCAGCGGGGTGCGGGAAAATCCAATCCCGGGTCCTTTGATGAGTCCACCATGACCATGGAGCAGTTTGTCCGCGATGCTCATGAACTGACGGTCTACCTTAAAAGACGGTACGGAAGAGAGAAGATTGCCCTTCTCGGGCATTCCTGGGGTACGGTTATCGGCATGCAGCTGGCGGAGCGGTATCCGGAAGACTATTTCTGTTATATCGGAGTGAGCCAGGTGGTCGATGCTCTTGAGGGGCATATAATAGCCCACGAGTGGGCGTCAGGAAGGGAGGGCTCCGGAGAACTGGAAGAGCCTCCCTACACCGATCACGGCGACTATGTGCGCTTTGCAAAAAAGATTGATGCTCTTGGTGGCGGGATGGATGTCTCCTTCGGGGTCCTGCTCCGTCAGGCTCTGAAATTCGAGCATTACGGCTTTTTTGACTACCTTCGCTGGATGAACGGGGCAAACCGCGGAAGCGGCCCCATGTGGGAAGAGAGTCTGGAAGTCTCCTTCCCGCATACCATCCCGGAGGTGCAGCTGCCGGTTATATTTTTCTCGGGGCGGAACGACTACAATACCCCCGCTGTTCTGGTAGAGGAGTACTTCGGGCAGCTTGATGCACCGCAGGGCAAGGAGTTCGTCCTGTTCCCCGAATCTTCCCATACCCCCTTCTGGAAGGAACCCGACCGCTTTCTCCGGGAGATGGGGAAGGTGCGGGATCGGTATTGCCGGTGACAGGACTGCGTAATGCGCCTGGATAAAAACATAGCCGAAACCGATCTCTATCAGCCGGTAAAGGAGTTTCTTAGCCGTCTCGGCTACCAGGTTTGCGGCGAGGCCGCTGGCTGTGACATTGCCGCAGTCCATGGGGAAGAGCTTATCGCGGTGGAACTGAAGCGTTCCATTTCGCTGAAACTTCTCTCTCAGGCGGTGGAGCGTCAGGAGGCGTGTGACGGGGTCTACCTGGCAGTACCCGTCTCGGGGAGCGCTTACCCTTCCGGCTTTAAGGCGAATCTGAGGCTCATACGGCGGCTTGAGCTGGGGCTGCTGCTTATCCGTTTTCTCAGTCACGGAACCAGGGTGGAGCTGGTCTGCCATCCCGGGGAGCGTGAAAAACGGAGAAACGGAAGGCGCCGGAAGGCGATACTGAGGGAGATAGCGGGGCGCAGCGGAGATTACACTCCCGGGGGAACCAGGGGGAAGGTAGTTACCGCTTACCGTGAGGAGGCGCTCTACCTCGCTCTTCTTCTGAGCCGCAGCCCTCTGCTCTCACCCGCGGAATGCCGAAAAATGGGAGGTTCCGATAAGGCTGCCTCCATTCTGAGGGATAATTATTACGGTTGGTTCGAGCGGGAGGAGCGGGGGATCTACCGGCTCCACGAAGCCGGCAGAAATGCCCTTGGCGAATATTCGGAAGTTGTCGTGCAGCTGGAAAAACGGCTTAAGAGCCGCCGGGCTTCTCCGCATCCGGAATTCGGTACTTCATCCGGAGCAGAAGCTTCTCAATAAAGAGCGATCCCGCCACTACGAGAGGAAGCGATACGAGAATTCTGACGGCGGTGAATTCCGGCCCCAGAATGGCTGCCTCCATTATTCTCATGGGTATTATTACCAGCGAAGCTGCGGTGACGTAGGATATTATCATCGAGTAGCGGGCACCCTTGTGGTAAAGGGCGTTGGCTACCGGAAAGGCTGCGGATATTGACAAACCCGCCGTATCCCTGTACCTCTGGAAAGAGGGAGAGATATATGGAACGTATAAGCGAAATTGCCGCGGGTGTATTTCCGGTTTTCGGTCTGCTTTTTCTTGGCTGGCTTTTCAGGAGAGTCAGATTTCTGAGCACCGGGACGGTGGCGCAGATGAAAAGTCTGGTCGTAACTATCGCCCTTCCGAGCCTTCTCTTTATTGCATTTTTCTCGGCGACCATGTCGGGCGGAGGCATGCTTATCGTGCTTCTTCTCTTCGGCTCGTGTCTGCTTATGCTCTTCGCCGGACTTTTTGCGGGCCGGTACATCTGGAAAAGCCGCCGCACGGTTCCATTTCTCTTTTCGGGATTTGAAGCGGGCATGCTCGGCTACGCGCTTTTTCTGCCTGTATTCGGTGCTGAGCACCTGGGTATCTTTGCCATGACCGATTTCGGTCAGGTGGTCTTTGTCTTTCTGGTGCTGGTGCCTCTGCTCATCCGCGGAAGCGGCGGGAAAGCTGGTATCGGAAGGACCATCTCCAACGCCTTCCGCTCTCCGGTCATAATCGCCATCTTTTCCGGACTGCTTCTGGGGCTTCTGAACCGGCGTTTTCCCTTTGACCGCAGTGCTGTTTTCCTCTCCCTCCGGGCGCTGCTCGAGATGGCAGGGAGTCTGACGGTACCGCTTATCTGCATAAGCATAGGTTACGGGCTTGAACTGGACCGCAGGCGGCTGGGGCAGGCCCTGGGGATAAGCCTGACCCGTCTCGCCTTTAATGCTCTTCTTGCATCGCTTATCACCGTTCTCGTTATTCGCGGATTCGTACCTGTTCCCCGTATCTACCTGGCCGCGGTATGGACCATGTTCATTCTGCCGCCTCCCTTCGTTATCCCGGTCTTTCTGAAACCGGAAGAGCAGGAAGAGGGGGCCTTCTCTTCGGCGGTGCTTTCAACCCATACGGTACTTACGGTTCTGCTTATGCCGGTGGTCGCTTTTTTTGCAGGATGATGAGGACTCGCGCCGAGTACAAGAAAAGGGCCCTGCCGTTTCAGGCAGGGCCTTCCTGTACATCCAGGTAATTCTCAGTAATGAAGTGACGTCCGGGGATCAGTCGTAGAGCAGTCCCTTAATGTCATCATCGTCCATGTTGTCGGCATCGTAGAACTTTGCACCGGTGTCGACGTCGGATACGGGCTCTCCCTTGAACGCCTTGGTTGCAAGTTCAACGGCTTTGTAGCCGATCTGGTAGGGGTCCTGGGTTATGGAACCGAGGAAGTAGCCGCTGCGTACGGCGTTTTTCTGGCCTGCGCCGGCATCATATCCGATTACCACCAGGTCGGGGTAGCTGTTGGGAAGGGCGGAACCATCGTTGGTAGCCGCGAGGAGTCCCTTTACAGTTGCTTCGTTGGAGCAGAAAATTCCGAGAATGTTCTGTTCTTCAACACGGTTCAGTACCGCGGTGGAAGCAGACATGGAATCGCTGGCGGATGCGGATGCGGGTACCACCATTTCGATCATCACCTTGCTGCCCGAGGTGGGGCTGTCGGAAGCGATGTAGGCGGGGTTTCCCATAACCTTGATGTCGCCTTTGCTCATGGCAGTTTCGGAAACAATAAGTTCGACCATGTTGTCGCGGAATCCGCGGCCGCGGCTGAGGAGAGATTCTCCCGAAGCGTCCTGGTTCATGACAACAATTTTAACGGGGTTGGCGGCAGTTGCTGCCTCAATGTCGCTTTTGATAACTTCAAACATTTTTTCGGCGGCAACACCGGCTGCATTATAGTTGTCGGTGGAAGCGTTGGCGTAGATTGATCCTTCCGGAGCATCGGGTACACCGGAGTCGAATCCGACGACGGGAATCTTTCTGTTCCGTGCTTCTATCAGCTGGTCGATAACGGAGTTGGTGTCAAGGGCTGCAAGGGCGATGGCTGCTGGTGCCTTGGCAAGCGCCACATTGAGCATCTCCACCTGGTCCTGAACATCGCTTTCCGAGGCGGGTCCTTCAAAGGTCATATCAACGCCGTACTCTTCAGCGGCGGCCTGTGCACCGAGCTTGACCTGCTGCCAGAAGTCGTGCTGTTCTCCTTTTGAAACAACGGCTATGTAAGGCTTGGCTTCCTCTTTTTTCTGACAGCCGACAAGTGTTGTCAACAGTAAGGCCGTCAGCATTATCATCGCCAGTACGGCGATCCCTGCTCTCTTCGATAAGTTCATACAAAATCCCTCCTGATATTTTTTCCCGAACCTACGTTCAGGTCGTCAACCTTGTTCAGAGGCTTCCTTTTCAAGACGCCTTTTCAGTTCCTCATCCGCCTGACGCTCCTCTTTCCGTATCTGCGACAGGGATCGTTTTTCTTCTATCTTCATTTTTCGGTACTGGTGATTACGTTCCTGTTTGAGTGTGCTTATCTCCTCTTTTATTGTCCTGGCCTCTTCCGCCGATGCTGAGGAGATCTGCTGTTTCAGAGCGCGGATCTTGTCGTTCATGTCCGCCTTGTATCTGTCCGCCGCGGAAAGGATTCTCACCTCCGAGGCCTTTTTGTTGCGGTAAATGTCCAGGAGAACCGCGCCTATGACTACAACTCCGGTAAAAAAAGTCTGGTAATGGGCCTGCAGATCCATTGCCGGAAGACCGGAACGGAGAACACTTATAATAAAGACACCTATCAGGGTTCCGAAGATGGAGCCGACGCCGCCGGAAAGGGATGTACCCCCGATGACAGCCGCCGCAATGGCATAGAGTTCAAATCCCTGGCCCTGGGCCGGCATAACGGTGGTATAGACCGCGGGAAAGGCGATGCCGCCTATGCCTGCACATACTCCGCTTGTAACGTAGGACATCATTTCCCACTTCTTCACGTTGATACCGGAAAGCCGTGCTGCTTCCTTGTTGCTGCCGATGGCGAAAATGTACCGCCCCATTTTAGTTTTGGTCAGAATTATGAAGGCAATTACGGCCACAAAAAGGAGCACGAAGGCACCGGTTGGTATGGAGGTGTAATCTTCGGTAATGATCTTGAAGATGTTTTTGAACCATCCGTCCTCGCCGGCCCGGGTGGGGAAGGTGGCGCTGCGCACATTGGCAACAATGGAGCCGATTCCCATGGAGATCATCATGGTACCGAGAGTGGCGATAAAGGGCGGCAGTTTGAGTCTGGAGACCATTATGCCGTTAAAAAAACCGAAGGCGGTTCCGACCACGAGAATCAGAAGCAGGGAAGCTTCCATCGGCCAGCCCCAGGTCCGGTAGGCGGTACCTCCGATAATGGATGCGCACATCATTACCGTACCGACCGAGAGGTCTATCCCGCCGGTTATGATAACGAAGGTGACTCCTATGGCAATGAATCCGATATAGTAGGATGCATCCAGGATATTCACCAGGGTAGGATAGGAAAAAAAGTTTCTTCCGAAAAAGCCGAAGAAAAGATAGAGGATAACCAGAGCAGCGGGAGCCATAAGCTTCTGCAGCCCCTTTTCATTCATAATGTTCTTCATCGCACAAGCTCCTGATTTGCATTACGCATCGTTGCATATTTCATTATTTCTTCCTGGCTGGCTTCGCTGATATCCAGCTCACCGGTTTTTCTTCCCTCGCACATGACAATAATACGGTCGCTCATGCGCAGAACCTCGGGAAGCTCCGAGGAAATCATGATGATCGATTTGCCCGCCTTTGCCAGATTGTTCATAAGAGTGTATATTTCGCTTTTGGCTCCCACATCGATCCCTCTGGTGGGTTCGTCAAAAATGAGGATATCGCTGTTGCGGATCAGCCATTTTGCGATGACCACCTTCTGCTGATTCCCTCCCGAGAGGTTTTTCAGAAGCTGTTCGAGGGAAGGGGTCTTTATGTTCAACTTGTTTACATACTCCCCGGCAACCTTCTCAATCCTGCTGTTCTGAATAAAGAAGTGCTTCTCGAAAAAGTCGTAGGTGGGGAGAATGGCGTTTTCACTCACATTCAGTCCGAGGGCCAGACCATAGCGTTTCCGGTCTTCCGAGAGGTAGCCGATGCCGTGTCTGACCGCATCCATGGGGCTGTTTATCTGAACAGGCTTTCCCTTCACTTCGATAATACCGCTTTCGATGCAGTCGGCGCCGAAAATGGCCCGCGCCGTCTCGGTCCGGCCCGCTCCCATCAGTCCGGCAAAACCGAGGATCTCGCCCCGTTTCAGCTCAAAGCTTACATCTTTTACCATTCTTCCGGCATTAAGCCCGGTTACCTTCAGGACAGTCTCCGCGTCCGGCGGAACATTGCTTTTCTGCTTGGGTTCTTCGTATATGACCCGCCCGACCATCATGTTGATTATTTCGTGTTTGGTGACATCCGCCGTTTCCCTGGTTCCAACATATTCTCCGTCCCGCAGGACCGTAACCCGGTCGGTTATCTGGCCGATCTCGTCCATCCGGTGGGAAATGTAGATCATTCCGACGCCCCGTTCCGCCAGATCTCTCATAATGGCAAACAGTTCGTCTATTTCTCCTGTCGTAAGCGCCGCGGTGGGCTCATCGAGAATAAGCACCTTGAGGTTGTGGGAAACCGCCTTGGCAATTTCAACCATCTGCTGTTTGCCGATTGTAAGATCGCCCAGTTGTGCGGTGGGGTCAATCTCCATGTTCAGACGGCGGAAAAGCTCGGCGGTGCGCAGATTCTGGGCCTTTTCGCTTAGAAACAGGCCTCCGCCCTTTGTTGATTCCCTGCCGATAAAGATATTCTGGGCCACCGTCAGATGGTCCATCATGTTCAGTTCCTGATGGATAATTCCTATACCCATTTCCAGGGCATGTTTGGGACCCCTCGGATTGAAGAGTTCGCCCAGGTAGTGGATTTCACCCGAATCCTTCGGATAGATGCCCGTAAGAGCCTTCATCATGGTGGATTTGCCGGCACCGTTCTCTCCCACAAGGGCGTGAATTTCTCCCTCGTAAAGATCGAAATCGACCCCTTTCAGGGCGTGTACTCCGGCGAACCGCTTATCGATATTTTTCATGGAAAGGATTGGTTCTTTCTTCAAAACTCGCGCTCCTTGATTCGTATGACAATTGTCACCCCGAATTCGGGAACGCGAAATCGAAAATCTTACGGAGAATGTTGAATTTCGTCCGGGTGGGCAATATTCTGAACAGGAAAAAGGAGCTCCTGGTATTCCCTGCTGAACATGTTCTCCCGGGTAATGAGGATGGATCCGGTATCGATAAAAACGGGAATCGGTTTTCCAAGGAGAACCTCCGCCGCGCTTTTCACCGTCAGATATCCCATGTTGTAGGGGCGCTGAACCACCAGCGCCTCAAAAACGCCGGCCTCCAGATAGGTAAGCTCCTTTATCGCATTATCGAAGCCGACAACCAGCACCCGTTCTTCCGCCCCCTTCTCCTGGATGGCGTCTCCCACTCCCAGGGCTGCTGCCTCGTTCAGGGCGACAATTCCGCCGAGGTTTTCATTTTCCAGAAGTTCCAGGGTTATGCGGTACGCTTTCTCCTGTTCGACATCGATAAACCAGGTGCCGATTATCGTTTCTCCCTCCAGAGCCTTCCGGACCCCCGCTTCACGGTCGATTGCCGTGGCCGTCTCCTTTATATGGCTTACGATGGCTATCTCTTTTCGGTCGTGGCCGGCGATAAGCCGCTTCAGCTCCGCTCCCGCTTTTTCTCCCGCCTCGATATTGTCGGTAGCGATAAAGGAGATGGGAATGGTTGAATCCACCCGGGAGTCGAAGGTAATGACCGGAATGCCCAGTTCGCTCGCCCGTTCCACCGAGGGAACAAGCCTCTTGTAGTCCGTGGCCGCCAGGAGGATCATGGGAGGACGCTTTTCGATAATCCGGTTCACAATTTCAATCTGAAGGTCAATCTCCTTCTCAAAATCCGGTCCGGAAATCTCATACTCAAGACCATACTCCCGGGCAGCCTCCACGATTCCCCGGGTGGCGACCTCCCAGAAATCCATCGGTTTCCGCTGCTGGGATTTCATAATTATCTGGATCGGTCTATCCAGTTCCGGCATCTCGGCGCTCTCCTGCTCGAGAAAGATTGAAAAAGTCATAAAGAGCGCCAGTGCCGCCATAAGACTCAGGAGGGGTACAAACCATTTTTTCATGAAGTCCATTCTCCTTTTCGGGCTGGAAAACGGATGGAGACGGTGGTGCCTTTTGCTCTACCGCTTTCACAGGAGAGACCAAAGCTGTCGCCGAAGTAAAGCTGCAGACGGGCATGGACATTGCGCACTCCCATTCCCATTCCCTTGTTGGAAGGGCCGCCCTGGTCTCTGAAGGGATCCTTAAGTGCCGATGTGAGCTGCCTGAGTTCATCCTCCTCCATTCCCCTGCCGTTATCGTGAACCGTGAAGAGAATCTCCTCTCCTTTTTTTTCTCCCTTTATGGTGATGCAGCCTCTCCCGTCAATCTCCTTTATACCGTGATAGATCGCATTTTCAACGAGGGGCTGAAGGGTAATCTTGAGAATCGCGTGATCGTAAATAAAGGGATCAACATCGATAATATAATCGAACTTGTCCCGGTAGCGCATCTCCTCGATGGTCAGGTAGGACTGGACGTGATCTATCTCATCCTTTACGGAGATAATTTCCCTGCCCTTGCTTATGCTTATCCTGAAGAGTTTCGAGAGAGCCGAGGTCATCATTACCACCTCTTTGTGCTGTTTCATCTCTCCCATCCAGATGATGGAATCAAGGGTGTTGTAGAGAAAGTGGGGATTTATCTGCGCCTGAAGAGCCTTCAGATCGCTTTTCCTTTTCATCTCCTGTTCCCGCACATTCTCTTTCATCAGCTCCCGGATCCGACTTACCATTATATCGTATTCCCTGGCCAGCTCACGGATTTCGTCGGTAGCCCTTATGGAGCCGATGAGATGGAACTCGCCGGTATCCACGCTCTTCATGGTGTTCTGAAGCTGCCGTATCGGTTTTGTTATTCCCAGGGTGACGGTGTTCGTTGCAATGCCGACTATAAGAAACAGCAGCAGCCCGATAATGGCGTAACCGATCTGAACATTGCTCCAGTCGGTAATAATGGCGTCGGAGCGGAGGACACTCACCATGTGCCAGCCCGTAAGGGGAGAAGTCTCCACCATGAAGTACCGCACGCCGTCGCTCCAGCTTACCCGCGCGTCATCACCGACAAGATCGATAATCCGTCCTATCGGTTCGCTCTTCAGATCGCTGTAGACAAGCTGCTGAGTGGGATGGAAGACGTAATTCCCGTCGCTGTCTATGACAAAGTTGTATCCCTTCCTGCCTATTACCATGGACTGGCACAGTTCCTGAATTCTGTTGAATTTCAGGTCCACGAGCAGCACGCCGAGGAACTCACCGTCCTTTCCTGTAATTCCCCTGCTCAGGGAGACAACCCAGGAATACTCTCCCTTCACAAGGTTCTGAACATATGAGCCCGAGACAACCGTCTGGTCGCGGGCCTCCACGGCCTCCTGGTACCAGGTGCTTTCCGTGAAATCAGTCCAGGGATTGACCACCATTCCCGGGTCGCTGCCTATCACCTCTCCATTCAGGGGGAATACGACTATTTCGGAAATATCGTCCCTGGCCCGGATGTAGTGGGTCAGCATGGTCTGTACCGCCGCCTTTACCTCCGGAAGCTCTTCCGACAGCAGCCTCTGCAGCTGTACGTCATCAAGAACTGCAGTGGCGATGTCCTCCATCCCGAGAATGTAGGAGTCTATCTGGCGGGTCAGCTGTCCGAGCATCGCCTGGTTCGTATCCAGGGTCGAGTTTCTGACGGTATTGACCGTAAAACGGAAGGCGATAAGCTGCATGATAAAGATGGTGGCGAAAATCATGATGGTGAATGTAATGTATATGCGCGAGCCGAGGGTTCCGAATCCTTTTATCTGTTTCATTGTTCCAGACTCTTCCGGTACTCCATGGGAGTAAGGTTGGTATGCTTTTTAAAAAGGAGGGAGAAATAACGGGGATCCGAGTATCCCGCCGCCTCGGCAACCTCGTAACTCTTGAGGCCGGTCGTTTTCAGCAGCTTCTTTGCTGCATTTATACGGTAGGCAGTAAGGTATTCCACGAAGGTCTGGCCGGTACCCTCTTTGAAGAGCACACTGAACTGGCTGGTAGAAAGATAGAGCTGATCACACATCCGGGTGAGGGAAAAAGAGGGATTGCCGTATTGTTCGGCGATTATCTGCTTCGCCTTTTCTATTCTCGAGACCATCATTTCGTGACGCCTCATCCGGATACTGTTTTCAATCCCCGAGATAAGGCGGTCGAAAAAGAGGCGGGCATCGTGGAGGGAATGAAAGGAATTCGGCTGATAGGAGAGGAGGGTTTCATCATCCAGGGAAAGGTTCATCTCCTGAAGAAAGTAGAGGAGAATGGAGTGGAGCCGGATAAAATAGTAAGCCGCCTCGTTCATGGTAAGGTAGTGACTTTCCATGTACTGAAACAGCTCTTCCACCGCTTCCTGGGTCTGACGTCTGCCTCCCTCCTTGAGCTGGTCAAGAATCCTCCGGGATATCAGGTTGAACCCTTCGGGGGAAATAGTTTTCCGGTTGCGCACCTGATCGATAAATACTATCTGGGAAAGCCCCAGGACCTTCGAATAATCGAGAGCGTTGCGTGCTCCCTTGAAGGAACCGGGGAGATCGGTAATATTCCGTACAACCTGTCCGCAGCCTGCGGCTATCTGTTCCTTCCGGAGCCGGGACACCTCATGGTAGGCCATTCTGGCGCACTCCCTGGCCCTGTTGTTGAGACCTTCCTCATCTTCCTCCTGAAGAAGGATGACCAGGTTTTCCTCCTGGTCGGCAAAGAGGTCGTCATATTCGCCAAGGTCATTCCTTATCTTTTCCGAAAGGGCTATCCGTTCAAGTTCGTTCCAGGTAACGGGTATTTCAAACATTATTATCTGGTAGCAGCAGCCGAGGTCTTTCCATTGAAAGTACTCTTTTCTTCTCCGTATAATATCCGCCTCAAGCCTTCCCGAGGCCAGACGGTAGAGAAAGCGCTCCCGCAGAAGGGGAAAACTCTGCTCCAGCTTCTCCTTCATCAGTTCCTGACGCGCCTCCACCTCCCGCTTTTCATCAAGATCGCCCTTTAGCTCCGTAAGGACCTTGCCCAGCTCTTCGGCTGTTATCGGCTTGAGAAGAAACTCTCTTACATGATACTTGACTGCTTCCTGGGCGTATTCGAAATCGTCATATCCCGTAAGGATTATAACCTCGGTTCTGGGGAAAGAACGGGAGATGTGGCCGCTCAGTTCGAGCCCGTCCATCCGCGGCATGTTAATGTCCGAGATTACCACATCCACAGGGTTGTTTTTAAGATAGTCGAGAGCCTGGATTCCGTGCTCGAACATGCCGGAGAGCATGAATCCGTTCTCTTCCCAGGGAATACAGCTTGATATGCCGTCGCGGATAATCGCTTCGTCATCCACCAGAATTAAACGATACATTTCACGAGTATAGCCCGGCTTTTCTCTGCCCTCAAGGGAAATCAATTATCGATGTGCTCCGGCGGAGGCTGTGCTATACTGTTTGCAGTTATGAAGTTGTTTTCCTGTCTATCCTTACTGCTTCTGCTCGCCTTTCCGGTTCCGTCAAACGCGATGGGTTCCATGTTTCATACCGCCGAAGTGTTCAGCCGCCGGGCGGCCGGAGGCGGTTTTCCGGCGGACGGGGCGGTCTACTTTCTGGTGGAATACTCGCTCTACCGCAAGGCAAAAGGTATTGCCGCCTTTCCGGACGGCGGCATAAGCGAAAAGCTTTTTGAAAAAACCTTTTTTTTCCGCTTTGTACCGGAAGAAAGGGAGCTGGAACATCTGTACACCTTCAGCGGGGTTATCCAGCCCGGGGGTGATGTACGACACAGCATGTTCCGGAAAGAGGGGGAACTGCTGCAGCTCTTTTACCGGTATCGCATGGGCTCCATGGATGATATCAAGATCTGGAAGGGGCTGGTATGGGACCTGGAAAAGAATGAGGCATGGGAGCCGGCAGGGGAAGAGAAGCGTATTCTGTTTGAGACCATGCAGGAAGAGGGCGGCTACGCCGCGGCCAGGGAGCGGCTGACCGATCTCGGGGAGATCCGGGAACTGCTGAAGGGACCGCTTCAGCGGGACTGGGAGCTGCCGTCCCCCCTGGATTACTGCGATAAAAGCGACCGTGCATACGGGAAGGACCTTGTCATGCTCCGGGGCGACCGCTATTACCGGAATGAAATTATTGCGGGGATCCGTTCCGGAACGATAGATCTCGATCCCGCACGTATTCTGAGAAGCATAGAAAGACGCAAAGAAAAGCTGGAAGGGTATAAACGCAACTCTTATGTGATGTTTGTCAGTGAAATCGAAGAGAATCTTGTGTATTAGATGAAGGAGAATCCGCAATGTCTGTATATAAAGCCCCCCGACTTCAGATGGTAACCGTTTTTCTGCTTTGTGCAGGGGGAATCCTGTTTACGTCTCCCGCAGCCGGCCAGGAGCTTCCCATGACCGATTACGCCGGCCACCTTTTTCATGCCTCCTCGAGTCTGGACGGTTACGGTATGGAGCTGCTTTTCGACGGCGACACCTATACCGGCTGGGCCGAAGGACTCCCGGGTACGGGAGAAGGGGTGGTCCTCTGGACCGCCCTCGATCCCGGTGCGGATACCCTCCTTGTACGGAACGGCTTTTCCCGGAGCAGGGCGCTCTTTTACAAAAATAACCGTGTCCGTTCCATGAAGCTGAGCCTGTACCGCGGGTTCCAGCCAGCCGGAATGGTGACGGAGATCGGCCCCCTCTTTATCATCCGGCCCCTCTCTTCCTCCTTTTCAATTACATTGAAAGACAGTATGGAGCTTCAGGAAATCGCACTTCCCTTCGGGCGGGACCTGTTATCCGGACAGCCTCCTTCCGATGAGGAACTGCGCTTCTTTATGGAATATGCACGCAGGAAGGGACTGCCGACGGAGCTTGAAGCTGATTATCTTGTACTGAAGATGGAGATAACTGAGGTGTATCCCGGCAGCACCTGGAACGATACCTGCCTGACGGAGCTGCGACTTTTTTCGGAAGATGATTTCAGCAGCGCGGAGGTCTCCGGCGAAAACGGTACGCTCTATTACTCCAGTCCGACGGGCCGCCGGATACTCTACCGCAACCGTGAATATCTCTACGACCCCTTCCAGGAGAGCCGGGACGGTTCGTGGTGCATCGCCTTTAAAACACCCGCGGCTGCGGAGGGAAGGGTGGAAAGCACCTTCTCACTCTTCCGCCTCCCCCGTCCCGAACCGTACCGGAACGACCGTTTTGAAGCGGCTCTGGATGCCGGTCGTATCCCCATCGATTTTGAAGAACGGCCCGAAGGGCTTTATCTGCTTTTCGATGACGGAAGCGGGATACCGCTTAAGTGACTCCGGGATGTTATCTCCCGGAGCCGCGTAATTGTGAGCCTCCCGTTTATTTTTGAAGCCGGTCGGTTACAACTTTATTCAGCCAGGTCATGAACATGATGATGATGAAAATGATCCAGGCCATAGCCGAGGCTTTTCCGAATCTGTTGAAATTGAATCCTGTAGCAAGGAGATAATACGCACTCGTCAGGCCCGCATTGCTCGGTCCTCCCATGTGTTCATAGCCTCTCATCAGAACGAAGGGTTCTTCAAAAAGCTGCATGCCGCCTATAATACTGAGGGAGACAGCAAAGAAGATAATGGGAATAAGCAGCGGAACGGTTACGTGCCAGTGCTTTCTGAAGCCGGTCGCACCGTCAATTTCGGCAGCTTCGTAGAGCACCTTGTCTATGGACTGGAGCCCCGCCAGATAGATGAGGGTGTTCCATCCGATAAAACGCCAGTTTACCATGATGGAGATGCTTGCCTTGATGGCCACCGGATCCTGAAGCCACTTGACCTTCGGCATGTTAAACCAGTTGACCAGGATGTAGTTCAGCCATCCGTAGTTCTGCTCGAAGAGCTGGGTGAACACCAGTGCGATAACAACGGTACTTGTTATGTAGGGAAGAAAGTAAAGAACCTTGAAAAAGTTCCTTCCCTTGAGCTTTTCGTTGTTCAGCAGAATGGCCAGCGGTATGGCAAAGAAATGCTGAAGCAGCGATCCGAAAATGAGCAGGATAAATGTAGTATTCAGGGAATTTTTGAAGAATGGATCGGACGTCAGGAGAGCAATATAATTACCGAATCCCCTGAACTCCTGAGGTCCTGCGATGGTCCACTTGAAGAAGGAGATGGTAATCGAATAGAGAATAGGAAAAAGACCGAACACCATGAAGAGGATCAGGAAAGGGCTGATAAAAACATATGGTGCCATTTTTTTTCTGGTTTCCAGCATATTTTCCTCCTATCCTTTCACGCTTCCGGCGGTGAGCCCGGAAATGATCTGTTTATTGAACATGACAAAGACGACAATCAGGGGCAGAACAGCGAGAACCGTACCGGCCATTAGTCCTCCTCTGTTGCCGTCCATCTGCATGAACAGTTTTGACAATGCTACCGGAATGGTGGTTTTGTCGACGTTCGGCAGCATGACAAGGGCACCCAGGAAATTGTTCCAGCTGTTGATGAATGTCATTATACCAAGAACCGCGATGCTGCTTTTGGAAAGAGGAAATACGATTCTGTTGAGAATGCCGAATTCCGTGAGACCATCGATCCGGGCAGCGTCAAGAAGAACGTCGGGAATAGATGTCTGCATGAACTGAGTCATCAGCAGAATCCCGAATGCGTTTGCCATGCCGGGGACGATAAGCGGCAGCCAGGTGCCGTACCATTTGAAAAATACCATCATCTTGAAAAATGGAATGATGTTGAGAAAGGGCGGGATTGCCATGGTGCTCAAGAGGAGGAAGAAAATCGGTTTTTTCCATTTGAAATTATATTTCGCCAGGGCAAATCCGCCCATGGTGCAGAAGAAAACAACGGTTACCGTCGAGAGCGTCGCAATTCCCACACTGTTGAAGAAATTTACCGGAAAAGGAATATCCTGAAAGAGCGCAGCGATGTTTTCAAACATGGAAGTCTTAAAGAAAATATGGGGAGGATTTCGGTACACCTGGGTTCCCGGGACGGTCGAAAGCACCAGCATATAGTAAAATGGAAAGCCGAATATAAAGACAAACAGGAAAAGAACAGCATACAGGGGGATTTTTTTCCCCGACTTGACTAACTGTCTGTTGTGATTATTCATTACATAGCCTTCTTTGTAAAAAATAAAAGGGACGGGCCCGCTGGGGCCGTCCCCTCGAGGTTAATCAGTCAACAAGAGCGGATATGCTTGCAAGGGCAGTATTGTAAGACTCATCTGTCCCTTTATTGTTAACCAGTACATCTGTAAGCGCGTTGCCGAAGATTGAAAGAACTGCTGCATCGTATTCGCTGACCGATGCGTTCGGGATTTCGCTGGCAACTTCCGCATAAAGCTGACGTACCTTCTGACCGCCGAAATAATCTACCGGTTCATTCATCACCGGATCATCGAATACTGTGGTAAGTGCCGGAAAGGCATCGATGGTTTCGAAGGTGGTAATCTGGGCGTTGGGGCTTGTGCAGAGGTATTTGATCACCTCCCAGGCGGCCGCTTTCTGTTCATCCGGAACATGTTCCGGGATTGAAAGATAGGTGCCTCCGAGAGCGGCAAGGGTATTGCCGGGAAGTCTTGTCACTCTCCAGTCTCCGGCTGTATCGGTGGCTATCCAGGTTTTTAGGGCTCCGCCGAACCAGGCGCCATTAATGGTCGTTACAACGGTTCCGTCGGCAAAACTCTGGGTCCATGGGCCGGTCCATGCGTCGAGCTCCCCGTCTATACCGGCTTCCCGGATATCCTTTACAAGCTTGAGAGCAGATATGAACTTGTCTTTGGGTTCGAGGGCTTTGCCGTCATCGTTAAACCAGCCGCCCTTGCCGCCGTTGAGGGGGGTCATTGCGACATCACTGGCATTGGGAATGGCAAACTGATCAGTCACACCGTCACCGTCCCGGTCCCGGGTAAGCTTCTTGCCGACTTCGATGTATTCATCCCAGGAGGCCAGGTTTTCAAGCGAGACGCCCGCCGCATCCACAATACTTTTGCGGTAGAACATTACCGCCGGTGCTATGTCGACAGGAAGGGCCACGAGGCTGCCTTTCTTGGTTGTTGCATTTGACATGGCGAAAGAGACTATATCTTCACCTTCGACCATTCCGTTGTAGGGTTCCGCCGCCAGATCCGTAAGACCCCCGCCCTCAACGAACTTTGCGATAAAGCCTACTTCGAGAGCTTCGATGTCGTTGGTTGCCTCGCCTGCCGCAAGAACGGTGGTAAGTCTGGAGTGGTGACCTCCGAAGTCCGCGGTCTGGAACTCGATGGTCAGGTTGGGGAAGGTAGACTTGAAATCTTCCGTGGCGAATACAGCCTGGTAGGCTTTCTCAAGATCCCCGTAGCATCCGATACTCAGCGTGTATTCCTTTTCAGAATCATACGCAGGTATGGACGGTCCGGCCGTCTCTTTCTCCTTTTTTGAACAGCCGGTAAACATTAGTACCGACAGTACGCACAGAGCAAAAACAAGAGCTGTTTTTTTGACCATATCTGGCCTCCTTTAGAAAGTTTGTAATAACAACTAATACATCATGGACCCGTTTTTTCAGTCTGTCAATATTTTTATTTATAATTTTTTCCACCCTCCCTGCAATAAATCAAGCAGATAACTCATCATATAATGGAAATATATGAGAAAGAAGCCTGAAAATTGGGAAAGCACAAGGGAACAAGTATTTTATTGACAGGAGACCAGAGTCGTGTTATAAAGTTTTTAGTAACAACTAAGTTGAGGTGCGGCATGTTTGACAGAAGTGTTTCCTCCTGTTTCGGTCTCTATTCCGGTGAAGCCGGTCAAGTGGCAGGGGCCTTTGTTACCGAAAGTGGAGAGCGGTTTTACAGAATAGATAATTATGACAGGATGCCTCCCTTTTTCATGACTGTGATCAGCCCCTCGAACCATTGGCTGTTTATCTCCGCAACCGGAGGAGTGACCGCCGGCCGATCGAATGCGAAACATGCTCTGTTTCCGTATTATACCGAAGACCGCATAGCCGAGAACAGCGGGAATACGGGGAGCAGTACCATTATCCGTCTTAAAGGACCGGAAGGATACCACATCTGGGAACCTTTTTCGGACCGCTGCGAAGGGCTCTACCGGATTACGCGTTCACTGATGAAAAATATGACCGGCAGCAGGATTATCTTCGAAGAGCGGAACCTGGATCTTGAACTGATGTTCAGGCTCGAGTGGACAAGTTCTCCCCGCCGGGGGATCGTAAAGCATTCCCGGCTTGATAATATATCCGGTGAGGCTCGGGCGATTGTCCTTTTGGATGGAATAATGAACACCCTGCCTGGTAATGTCGACCCGGTAAGCCAGAATGTGTTCTCCAATGTCCTGGATGCCTATAAAAGGCAGGAACTGGACCGTGAAACCGGTATGGGAATGTTTTACCTCAATTCGGAGATGAGCGACCGTGCCGAACCGGCCGAATCCCTCTATGCAAACACCTGGTGGCAGCGCGGGCTTGAAGTCGAGGCTGTCCTGCTTTCATCGAACCAGCTGGCCCTTTTCCGTAGAACGGGGCAGGCAGAGACCGAGGAGGAGGTCCGGGGCCGCAGAGGAGCCTATCACGTAAAGGCGGCTTTAAACCTTTATCCCGGTGAGACAAAGGAATGGTATTTCTGCGGAGAAGTGGATCAGGATCATAAGGCGATAAGCGAACTCCGGAGCTTTCTTTCCCGAAGTGAAAGATCCATAATCGAAACACTGGAGGAAGAGATTACTGCGGCCGGTAATGAGCTTATGCGGATTATCGGCCGTAACGACGGACTTCAACTTTCGGGCAGAGAGCTTTCCTGCAGCCATCATGCGGCCAATGTTCTCTTCAACACCATGCGCGGCGGCTATTTCGTCAATCTCTCGGCTATCCGGCGGGACGATCTCATTGAATATCTGAGACTGCGGAACCGGCAGCTGCCGGAGTCGGATATCTCCCTGTTCAGAAACCTTCCGGAAACCGCCCCCTGGGGGAAGCTGATGGAAGCCGCAGCTGCGGCGGGGAGCAGGGATACGGTACGGGCGATGGGAGAGTTTCTCCCTCTTACCTTCAGCCGCCGTCACGGTGACCCGAGCCGGCCCTGGAACCTTTTTTCCATAGATACCGCCAATCCCGACGGGACAGCAAAAATAGGATACGAAGGCAACTGGAGGGACATCTTTCAGAACTGGGAAGCTCTGCTCAGATCATTTCCCTCCTTTATATTTTCAGTCATAAGACGCTTTCTCAATTCAACCAGCGCGGACGGCTACAACCCCTACCGGATTACCGCGGCCGGGGTTGACTGGGAAAGACCTGATGAGGATGATCCCTGGTCCAATATCGGATACTGGAGTGATCATCAGATTATCTATCTTTGCAAGCTGCTTGAGCTTGCGGAGGAGTGCTATCCCGGAGCTCTGGAGAAGATGCTGATGCAGGACGAGGGGGTCTATGTGGATATCCCCTACCGGATACGTCCTCTTGAAAAGATTCTGGAAGATCCCCGGAATACCATTGACTATGACGAAGAGAAGGAAGGCTGGCTTGCGGAACGGAAGGAGACGATGGGCGAAGACGGGGTTCTTCTTCAATATGACGGCGGACTGATTGTTTACGCTTCCATGGTCGAGAAGATTCTGGTCCTTATCCTGGCCAAGCTTGTCAACTTTGTTCCCGACGGCGGAATCTGGATGAATACCCAGAGGCCAGAATGGAACGATGCGAACAATGCCCTTGTGGGATACGGACTTTCGATGGTAACCCTTGCCTATCTCGATCGCTTCATCGCTTTTCTCAACATCATCCTGGAAAAGACGGAAGATTCTGTTCCTGTTCATCTTGAGGTTCTGAATCTCTTCACTGCAATCGAGACGGTTCTGAAGCAGTATCGGCCTGTGAAGGAAGAGCCCTTCTCCGACCGGGAGCGGCTCGAAATTCTTCTCAAGCTGGGATCGGCCGGCAGCAGTTACCGGGGTACTCTCTACGGCAGGGGTTTTTCTCCCGCAAAGGAACGTATCGAAGCGGACCGTATCCGTTCATTCCTGACTCTGGTCCGAAGATTCTTTGAATGCACCATTGAACGGAACTATCGGGCTGACGGACTCTTTCACTCCTACAAGCGGATTGCCGTTGGAAAAGAAGGAGCGGAGATTGTAGAGCTTCATGAAATGCTGGAAGGGCAGGTAGCTGCTCTCAGCACTCCGGCCTGCAGTCCGGAACAGGCCGTCCGGCTCTATGAGAGAATGAGACGGAGTACTCTTTACCGTGAAGACCAGGATTCCTTTATGCTCTACCCGAACAGAAAACTGAAAGGCTTTCTGGAGAAAAACCTGGTCAGGCCGGAAGAACTGGAGAGGTACCCGCTCATAAGGAAGGCTGGTCCCGCACTTTTGAATGGTATTCTTGAGAAAGACCGTGAAGGAAACTTTCATTTCTCTCCGGATTTCAGGAACGCCGCATCGCTTGTCAGCACCTTCGGGCGTAAACAGACGGACCTGAGCGAAGAACTTCGGCAAGAACTTCTTGCCCTCTATGAAGCGACCTTCGACCATAAGTCCTTTACCGGCAGGTCGGGCACCTTCTTCGCCTATGAAGGGCTCGGCTCCATTTACTGGCATATGGTATCAAAGCTGCTCCTGGCGGTACAGGAAAAAATGCTCTCCGCCTGGCGCAGCGGTGACACCGGCTCCGCCGGCTTGCTCCGGAAGGCCTACATTGAAATAAGAAACGGTCTCGGCTTCCGGAAAAGCGCAGAAACATACGGTGCCTTTCCCGCCGACCCCTATTCCCACACCCCTTTGCATTCGGGAGCAAAACAGCCGGGAATGACCGGTCAGGTCAAGGAAGAGATAATTACCAGGCTCCTGGAGAATGGGGTTCTTGTCAGCGGCGGCCGGATTTTCTTTACTGCTTTCCTTGTGGATGATGAAGAACTCCTTTCCGAACCTTCACAGTGGGTCTACTACGATGTATACGAACAGCGGTACAGCATCTCTGTACCGCGGAACTGCTTTGCCTTCACCCTGTGCGGAGTTCCTGTCATTGCCGGAAAGGGTGAACCAAAGCTCATTATCCATTACCGGAACAGGGAAGTTCGGACCTCCGGCAGCCTGGTCTGCAGCCCCGAAGAAAGCCTCGCCATCTTCAACAGAAGCGGGGAAATCGAAAAGATCGAAGTACTGCTGCCGGAGAAAGTCGATGGACAAAGGTTCCTCGAAGAATTAAGATCTTCCCCAGGCATGTAGATATGAGAGTTGTACTGAACAGCAACAACATAATACGGGTTCTCAAATCGATCTGGCTCAAGCCCGGAATAAGCCGGATCGAGATATCCAAACAGCTTGGACTTGACAAGTCCACCGTAACCATCGTTGTTAACCGCCTTCTGGAGCTCGGATTCATCGGGGAAATGGACTCCACGCTTACCCCCTACAGCGGCGGCCGCCGGCCGGTTGGTCTTTCGCTCTGCGATAAAATCGGGATTCTGCTGGGACTGGAAATACAGACCAATCACTATTATGCGGTTGTTATCGACCTGAGCGGAGCCATCATCTCCCGCTTCGGAGGCGAAATAGATGGCGGCAAGGATGCAATTGGTACCTTCCTGGATGTCTACCGAAAGGCATACAGAGAACTGGAACGGCTGGAATTGCCGCTGCTTGGAATAGGTGTAGCCTTTTCCGGGATGATAAACCCCTACGAGGGGCTTATTATCGACTCCAACCCCCTCGGCGTTCATGCTTCCCTGGATTTCTACCGTGAGATAAAGGCCTTTATTCAGGTCCCTGTTTTTATAGAGAATGATGCGAACTGCGGCTGCTGGGCGGAGCTCAACATTAACCGCGGCGACCGGTCCAGGGACTTTCTTTTTGTGCTCGGGGAATTCCGGAAGGCGCGGCTTTCCATGGATGATTCAAGGGTCCTTGCCGTCGGCATGGGTATGGTCATGGGCGAACGTGTTCACTATGGCAGGGATTTCTCCGCCGGTGAATACAAGAGTCCGGGATGGAGATCTCCCAACAAGACACAGTTTTCAATCTCAAACGAGGAACTGGCCGCACTGACGGAAGATGGCCAGATTATTGAACGTATACAGGACGAACTGCTGAAAGATATCGCCTATATTACCAATATCCTCAACCTGAGCAGGATAACATTCGGGGGAGATATCGTTGCCTATATGGACCGGCTCGAAGGCCCTTTGAGGGAGGAAATACGGCTCAATACTTCCTACGACAGGAACAGCGAGGTTGAAATTACCGTATCAAGTTACAGGGAGCACACGGTAAGCTACGGTGCCGCCTCCATGCTTATCGAAAATCTTTTTGTCACCTATGAAAACCCTTCCGAAAACCCATGGAAGCAGAAAGTCGGAATAGATCTTTTCAACTTTTTTTCCGAAACCATCAGGCGCTGACCGTCTCTCCGGAATCAGTTTCCGGGGGCTGTTTCAGGGTGAAAATGATAACCCGCTCATCGCTTCTGGTGCTCAGGTCCGCATGCATGCTGCACACATCCACACGCAGAATATCCTGTATCACCTGTTCCAGAAGGGGACGGCCGTTTTCCAGCAGGGTTCTGCGCATTGTTTTTATCTGCTCCCGCCCGTTGTCGCTGTTTTCGGAGGTCGCAAGCCGTTTCTCCGCCTGGGTCAGAATGCCCTTCATCCGGATAAGTACCAGATCGTCAAGAAGGTAGCACTTGGTCTCGAGCGGTCCCCGGCCCATGAATTCCTTCTCGAACCGTATGATAGCCCTGCTTATTTCCGCTTCAATCTGTCCTTTTGTTCTCATATCCGCCTTTATCTCTTTTTCCCGCCGGGGGGATCTTGAAAAAAGTATGAAGATGACTATACTACAGGGACCAGTCATTCGGGAAGAGAAAGGATTGCAAATCGGTTCAAACCGGAATGGCCCCCCACAGTAAAAGCCAAAGCTCAAGTTAAGCCGCTCAGGCGGTATTTTCTCAGGATAATGGCCCGCATCGCTTCTTATGAAACGGTGCGGGCTTTTTATATTAATCACAATTCCGAAAGGATGGGTAAGGAGACACAGTATGTCGGTATCTGTAAAGAACAAAAAGCTTAAAGCATGGGTGGAAGAGGTCGCGGCAATGACGCAGCCGGACAGAATAGTCTGGTGCGACGGCTCGAAGGAAGAGTATGCTCGTGAGATGGACGGTCTTGTCGCCGGCGGGTATGCCGTAAAGCTGGACGAAAAGAAAAGGCCCAACAGCTATGCATTCAATTCGGACCCCTCGGATGTGGCACGGGTGGAGAACAGGACCTATATTGCCTGCAAAGACAAGGAGAATGCCGGACCTCTCAACAACTGGATCGATCCGGATGAGCTGAAGCCCATAATGAGGGAGCTGTACAAAGGATGTATGAAGGGACGTACCATGTACGTTATCCCATTTTCCATGGGGCCCGTCGGATCTCCCATCGCAAAGGTCGGAGTGGAAATTACCGACAGTGCCTATGTTGTGGTTAACATGCACATAATGACCCGGGTGGGAACGAAGGTTCTCGATGTGCTCGGCGAGGATGGCGAATTTATCCCCTGTCTGCACTCGGTCGGCAAACCCCTTGCCGCCGGCGAGAGCGACAATGGTCAGTGGCCCTGCGCACCCATCGAAAAGAAGTACATCGCCCATTTCACGGACGAAAACCTTATCTGGTCCTTCGGCTCCGGTTACGGCGGAAACGCTCTTCTCGGAAAGAAGTGCCTGGCTCTCCGCATTGCATCGGCCATGGGACGCCGGGAAGGGTGGATGGCCGAGCACATGCTCATCCTCCGCTTTACCAGCCCCGAAGGCCGCAAGTATCACATTGCCGCCGCCTTCCCCTCGGCATGCGGAAAGACCAACCTTGCCATGCTTCAGCCCACCATTCCCGGCTGGACCTGCGAGACCATCGGCGATGACATCGCCTGGATGAAGATCGGCGAAGACGGACGGCTCTACGCCATCAACCCCGAAGCGGGATTTTTCGGTGTTGCACCGGGAACCAGCTACAGCTCAAACCCCATGGCCATGGACTCCATCCGTGAAAATGCCATATTCACCAACTGTGTTCTGACCGACGACAAGGATATCTGGTGGGAAGATATGGAAGTAGAAGTTTCCAGCGGTATCGACTGGAAGGGCAGACCCTGGACCCCCGCATCGGAAGAGAAGGGTGCGCACCCCAATGCACGTTTTACCGCACCGGCATCACAGTGCCCCGTCATCTGCTCCGACTGGGAAGACCCCGCGGGCGTTCCTATCGATATTTTCGTTTTCGGCGGAAAGAGGACCAAGGTTATGCCCCTCGTGCACGAGGCCTTTGACTGGGATCAGGGCGTTTTCATGGGAGCCACCGCCGCCTCCGAAGCCACCGCGGCAGCCCTGGATGTTCAGGGCCTCCGGCGCGACCCCATGGCGATGAAGCCCTTCTGCGGCTACCACATCGGCGACTACTTCCAGCACTGGTTTGAAATGGGAGACAAGCTCGGCGACAAGGCTCCCAAGGTCTTCTACGTCAACTGGTTCCGTAAAGAGGACGGACGCTTTGTATGGCCGGGATTCGGTGAAAACAGCCGGGTACTCAAGTGGATGTGCGAACGTGTGGACGGTAAGGTCGGCGCGGTTAAAACCCCGATCGGCATGATGCCTTCCGCATCCGATCTCGATACCAAAGGACTGGACATAGATAAAGCGGACCTCGATCTGCTTCTTTCGGTCAATCCCGCGGACTTCGTTGCGGAGTTTGAGGACCTGGACAAGTACATGGCGTCGGTGGGCGACAAGCTTCCGGCACGAATGACAAAGCAGGTCGAAGCATTCAAAAAACGGATTCTGAGCTGACGAACTGACGTCTGCAGCAGATTTTTCCGCCCCGGTGCTTCCCGCATCGGGGCGGGTTTTTTTGGCATTCCATCAAAAAATGTCTGATAATTAAAGAAATGAACACCCTTGAAAAAAGAAAAAAGCTTGAAGAATACCTTGAACGTCTCTACCGGGGAGAACATGACCGGAGCCTCTTTGACGTTCACCGTGAAGCCCTTGAAAACGCTTCGCCCCTGGACGTGAATGCGGCCATCGATGCCTTCATCCGGCGCCACGACGATTTTGAGAAGATCGAGAGCGCCGTAGCCCGCTTTATCCGCGCCGCCGGGACAGGTCTGGAGAAGAGTCCCCCGTCGGCTGCGCCCGAAGGTGCCGCCGGCCGTTTTATTGCCATCCTTCTGAAAGAAAATCGCGCCCTTGCCGGAATAAGGGCCAGGCTCTCCGCCGATTTCAAGGCTTGCTCGGCCTCCTGGAAGCAGGGCGCACCTGAACCGGAAGCTGCGAACCGGCTCCTCGCCGCCCTCAGGGAGAGTCTGGACATAACAAGCCATTACCGGAAAATTGAATATCCCGTATTCAGCGCGCTGGAAGAGTTTGCCGAAGAGTTTTTCTGTACAAAACTTATGTGGCACCTCCACGATTCGGTCCTGGCGGGACTTAAGAAGCTTACCGGGATGATGCAGGATCCTTTTCCATCCGGCTTCGCCGATTTTAATATTC
>NPID01002416.1_pt4 | contig 34105 bp, 30 predicted proteins | sample 8637491 | NCBI WGS metagenome assembly NPID01 (sample SAMN07420843, study PRJNA396082) | bioreactor metagenome | isolation source: sample BA6 brine-fed electro-methanogenic bioreactor BA | place: Japan: Kochi | collected 2016-06-14 | reverse complement strand
GCAGAGAAGCGTCCTGATCCGTACCTGTTCAGGCAGGGAGGAACCCCTGCCCTCCGAGAGGGTCCGTGCAATTTCGGAGGGAACGGCTATTCCGGTCGCTTCGATAAAGAGGAGATCCGGCTCCTCCAGGCGCACAAGCTCCGCCGCGGCCTCAAGCAGGCGTCCCTTGAGGGAACAGCAGATACAGCCGCCGGTAATTTCCCGCATAAGCAGACCGCCCCTGTTCACCAGGAGGGTATCCACGGGAATATCGCCAAACTCATTCATGAGGATGGCGAATTTTCCATTTTCCCCTCTGTTCGCATAATGCGCAAGCAGTTCATTGAGGAGGGAGGTTTTCCCGCTGCCGAGAAAACCGCCCAGAATTACGATAGTCATAAGCTGCAGTTTATCCCCGCGGCTGCTGAAGCTCCATAAGCCGTTCACCGCTGCCGTATTTCTGTGCGGCCCGCACCATGGCAGTAAGATTTTCCGGTTTCGTGTTCCGGCCCATGGCGCATCCGCTGGAGAGGAAAAGGCCCACACCCCGGGTGCCCTCGATAATCTCCTTTGACAGGGAATCTACCTCTGCAGGAGTCCCGTGGGCAAGCGGATGGCTGGGATCGATGTTCCCCATAAGAACCGTAGAGTCCGGAACTATCTCCCGGGCCCGCTTCATATCCACCTGCCAGTCTATTTCCAGGATTTTCGCCCCCGTGGAGGCCATATCCGCCATAATATCGTTGGTTTTTCCGCAGATATGGAGGCTCCAGGGAATTCCGTATTCCTGCACCTGCCTGGCAAGGGTAATCTCGTGTTCCAGGGCGAAGGTCCGGTACATGTCGGGGCTTATAAGATTGGGCCCGGCGTAGGAATCGCCTATGCTGGTTGCGTGAGCTCCCGCATCCTTCTGCGCTTTGGCAAATATGAGGTTGGCCTCCCTGCACCAGTCCAGGGCTGCCCATATGACCTTCGGATCTTCGGTCAGCAGCTCCATCATCAGGTTCTGGGTTCCCCGGATAAGGCAGAGCAGATCGAATGGGCCCTGGTCCGCCCTGCCCATGATAAAAACGTGGTCCCCTATCATATCCACAAGCTCCCGGGTCGCCTCGAGCCAGGCCGGAAGCCTGCCGTCTTTAAGGGGGTCGGGAAGCTTCAGATCGGGTACCTCACGGAGATCGCTTACCAGCGGATTGTGCTCATCCACCAGGGCAGGTTCGTCGGGATTATCAAAGATAACACGCGAACCGCACGCCTCGGCCAGGGAAGCGTCATCAATATCGATAACGCAGCCGTCATAACCGTACTTATCCTGGCTTATACGGTGGCTTTCGGCCATCTTTTTTCCGTCCCTGTTGATGTCCCCTATCCTCATGCCCGCGGTTTCCGCGGCAAACATGAAGGTCTGGGGAACCACCGGCACACGGTCAACCGCTTTGCCGTCGAGCATTGCAAGACAGCGCTCAAGTCCGGTCATCTCTTTCATGGCTATCTCCTTTTTACCGGCGGCCCTTTATTTCCTGAAGCTGATTCAGCAGCACCGCCGCCAGAATAAGCATACCTTTGACCACAAACTGCCAGTATTCACTCACATTCAGAAGCGTCATTCCGTTTATTATCACTCCGAGAAAAACAACACCGATAAAGGTTCCCCAGATGCGGCCGGAGCCTCCCTGAAGACTTACCCCGCCGATAATAACCGCCGAAATAACATCCAGTTCCCAGCCCTTCGCGGTTGTTGCCGTTCCGGACATTATCTGGCTTGAAACCAGGAGACCGGAGAGTGCCGAAAGAAGCCCGACAAGTCCCATGGTCAGAATCTTGACCCTTGAAACCTTTATTCCGGAAAGCCGGGCGGCTTCCTCATTTCCGCCTATTGCATAGACCGATCGTCCGAAGGTTGTATAGTTGCTCAGAAAGTAGATAAGCCCGAACACAATGAGGAAGAGCACCGCGGGAAAGGGGATGCCGAAAAGGTAGCCTCCCCCGAAAAAGTTATACCACTCCGGGAACGGAGTAATGGGAAAACCGTTTGTCAGGAGGTTTGCGGCTCCCGAAAGTGCGGTCATTAGGGCAAGAGTGGTAATAAAAGTGGGAACGCGGAAGCGCGTTCTGAAAATACCCGTAAAACTGCCGATGAGAAAACCGAGCAGCAGGGTCAGAACAATTGCAATTACTATCGCGGGTGCGATGGCCATGGTTCCGGTAACGGCAAGTTTTTTTGTGGTATAGGCTGCCACACATCCCGCAAAGGCCACCGAGGAGCCGACGCTCAGATCGATCTCTCCCGAAATAATGACAAGGGTCATTCCGAATGCGATAATCCCCTGCATCGAAACACTCCGCAGAACGTTCAGCATATTGCGGAGGGAGAAGAAGCCGGGAGCAAAGAGGGCAAACCCGGCAATAAGAAGCAGCAGAACCGCCTCGAGAATAAATTCCTGATACTTAAACCGTTTTCCAGTAACAACGCTCATTCTACTCATCCTCCATGCAGCGTGCGTATAATTCCTTGATGCTTATCTCTTCGGGATGAACATCACCGACGATTTTCCCGTTTTTCATGATGAGAATCCTGTGACATACCTCAATAAGCTCCTCAAGCTCCGTGGAGACAAAAATCGAACTGAGCCCCTGCCGGGAGAGATCCCACATTATCTGGAAGATCTGCTGTTTGGCATGCACATCGATCCCGCGGCTCGGTTCATCGAAGAGCATTATGCGCGGAGCGGTGTTGAGCCAGTTGCCCACTACCACTTTCTGCTGATTTCCGCCGCTGAGAGAGGAAATAAGGTGTTCGGCATCTCCAATTTTTATATTGAGGCGGTCGATCTGGGGATTCACCGCTTTCATTTCCATTTCACGGTTTATATATCCCCTCCGGCCAAGGCTCTTCATGCTTGCCATGCACATATTCTGACGGATGGAAAGGCACTGTATGAGCCCCTCGCTTTTCCGGTCTTCCGGAGTCATGGCAACTCCGCGGTCCCGCATGACGCTCGGGTCCGAAGGAATGATCGGAGAGCCGTCCAGTAAAATTTCGCCGCTGTCATAGGGATCCGCTCCGAAAATGGACCTGAGCAGCTCCGTCCGGCCCGATCCGAGCATTCCGGCAATTCCGAGAACTTCACCGCCGTGGAGCCTGAAACTTACGTCGGAAAAGGCATCACCGCGGGAAAGTCCCTTCAGCTCGAGAGATACTTCCGGAGAGACTCTGAGATCGGCGGGACGGTTTTTCTGTTCCACTTCGCCGAACATCATTTCGACAATTTTCCTGGAATCGAGATTTTTCATCTCATCGCTTCCGACAAGATGGCCGTCGCGCAGCACCGTAACCGTATCGGCTATTTCGTTCAGTTCCTGCAGACGGTGAGAAATATAGAGAACAGCCACACCCTGTTCCTTCAGCCGGTGGACAAGATCGAAGAGACACCTTGTCTCGTGACGGGCCAGGGCCGATGTGGGCTCATCCAGGATAAGCACCGAGGGATTGAAGCTCATAGCCTTGGCAATCTCAACGATCTGCTGCTCGCCCACACTCATTCTGCCCACTTTTTTTCTTACATCCAGGTCTATGCTGATTGAATGGAGGAGTTTTTCCGCCTCATCAAAGAGTCTTCGCCAGGAAATAAAACCGCCCGCGCCCTTTTTCCCGGGGTAGCGGTTCAGAAAGATATTTTCCGCCACGGTCAGCTCCGGAATCAGACTCAATTCCTGATACACCATTGCAATGCCCTCGGCGAAGGCATCTCCCGGAGATTTAAGCACCACGCGCCGTCCGTCCAGCCACACCTCCCCCGCAGTGGGTTCGATTGCGCCGGCGAAAATCTTCATGAGAGTGCTTTTTCCGGAACCGTTTTTACCGATAACGGCATGAACCTTACCACCGGTAAAACCGGTGGTAAAGTCATCGAGAGCAACGGTGCCGGGGTACACTTTTCGCAGGTTTCTTGCTTCCAGTTTATTCGTACTCATCAAGTTTTCCCCTTCACCTCGTAATGGACTTATTCGGTGACGGTTTTAAGCCACGCCTTGAACTCTTTTATGCCCTCGGGATTGCTTCTGACGAGGGGAAGTCCGGGCACGATTACGGTTGCGGGTACGTCCTTTCCGTTGATGGCGTTTACCGCAAACTCAACGCTCTGGTAGCCGATTTCGTAAGGCTGCTGACCGGTTACGGCCTGGAGGATATTGTCGTCCGACAGGAGAAAGTCGGCCATCTGCTCGGAAACATCGATACCGAAAACGGCAACCTTGCCCGCGTTTCCGCTGTTTTTGACTGCCATAACCGAACCGATTGTTCCACCGTCGTTGGCGGCGTAGATTACATTGACTCCGGGATTGGCGGTAAGAATATCGCTGGCGCGCTGTACGGCATCTTCGGCAAGCCATGCATCCTGCTGTGCGACAATCTCAACGCCGGGAAGGTCCCTGATCTCATCAAGAAATCCGTTTACACGTGCATCGCTTATTTCGGGAAGGAGGGCCTTGAACGCGAGGGTGGCAACCTTCGCCTTTCCGTCAAGCTCGTTGAGAATGTATTCACGTGCGGCTTTTCCGGTTGCCGATCCAAGCTCGTTCTGGCTGGAGTTTATGTAGGAGATGGGGAAATCTGCATTGATGGGGGAGTTGTAGGTGACAACCTTGATTCCCTGATCATGGGCTTCCTTCAGCGCGGTAATCGACGCGGTTGCGGAAAGGGGAGAGATGGCGATTGCATCCACTCCGCGGGCGATGTAGGTCTGGACCAGCTGAATTTCCTTATCCGGCTTGTTCTGGCTGTTGGCTTCGAGCAGGTTTACACCGAGTTCCTTTGCGGCATCGCGCATTCCGATCTGGATCACCTTGAAGAACTGGTCTTCCTGAAAGACGATTCCCGCAATGTCGATCTGGTCGGACCCCTGTTCTTTTTCGCCGCCGGCAAAGAGCATTGCGGCAGAGATGAGCACTATCAAAAGTGCCAGTACGCTTCGTTTCATTTCTGAAACCTCCTGTTTGTTTTTTCTTCACAGATTGTTTAGCAATGGGCGTGCCAAAAAAAACACTATGGCCAAAAATAACACAATCCTGTGTATGTTTTAATAATTCGTTGTTCTGATTACAGTTAAACGCAACGGAAAAATATGGCACTCTTCCCGGCGGAAGCCGCTCCTGATAAAAGGAGGGAGTCTGGATACCGGAAGTCCCGGACCGGATACCCGGGTATGCAGACTCAGGTATCCAGTTTAAAGCGTTCCAGTTTTCTCGAAAGGGTCTTCCGGGTAATACCAAGCTTCCTGGCAATTTCGGACTTGTTGCCCTTATATTCCCGGAGGGCCCGGAGAAGAACCCTTTTTTCAATTCTGTCGGTCTCACTTTCAATAAATGAAAGGTAGTCGAAACCCTTATGCCAGTCCTGCCCGGATTCAGGCTCATGATGCTCACCCTCTTCGGCAGGAGGTTCAATACAGAAATCATTATTGCTTATCTCGCCGTTCTCGCAGAGGAGCACCGCCTGGTTCACAATGTTTCTCAGTTCGCGCACATTTCCGGGCCAGCTGTGCCGTCCCAGGGCCTGGATAAACCCGTCATTAATGCTGCTGATTTTCTTGTGATAGCGGTCGGAAAAATAGGTGATAAAGTGGCGCATCAGGGGTTCTATGTCCTCTTTCCGTTCCCTGAGGGGCAGGAGGTCAAAGGAGACCACTTTAATCCGGTAGAAGAGGTCTTCCCTGAAGTCCCTGCTGCGGATAAGTGCCTCAAGATTCCGGTTGGTGGCCGTGATAAGACGAAAATCGGCATGAATGGTCCGTGATCCGCCCACCCGTTCGAACGAGCGCTCTTCCAGAACCCTGAGCAGTTTGGACTGGACCTGAAGGGACATGTCGCCTATCTCGTCAAGAAAAAGAGTACCGTTGTTTGCCAGCTCCAGCTTCCCTGTTTTCCGTTCATGGGCACCGGTAAATGCTCCCTTCTCATGTCCGAACAGTTCCGACAAAAGGAGGTGCTCATCCAGGGCGGCGCAGTTGAGACCGATAAATGGTCCTTCGGCAAAATCGCTGGTGTAATGCAGGTACTGAGCGAAAACCTCTTTTCCGGTGCCGCTCTCGCCGGTTATCAGAATGGTAGCAGGAGTGCTCTTTATCCGGTCGGCCTTCGCGATAAGCCCCAGCATGGTGCTGTTCTCGGTAATGTAGGTTCCGGCGGGATACCCTTTGGCCCGAAGTTCCTGCCGGAGGTAAGCATTTTCCTGTTTAAGAACACTTATTGAAATATTCTTTGCAATAATCTCTATCAGCGCCTCATTGTCAATCGGTTTGAGAATAAAATCGGATGCTCCTTCCTTCATGGCTTCTACGGCGCTCGAAACCGTGCCGTATCCGGTAATCATGACCACCGGCATGGCATCCGTGACCCGTATCTGCCTGAGCAGTGCTATGCCGCTTTCACCGCTTTGAAGTCGCACATCGATAACCGCGGCATCAAAGGAGTTTAAACGCAGTTCATCCGCCACCTCGCTTCCCCTCGCGCAGGCGGTGACCTCCGCCCCGTTGCGCAGGAGAAGCTTTTTGAGAGCAATGCGGATGCCCTCCTCATCATCGACAATAAGTATTGATTTACCGTCCAGGGGCTTCATCGTTCAACTCCTTGCTTTGCCTCATCTTCCGTCCCCTCCCCGGCGAGGGGCAGACGGACATATACCTCTGTTCCTTCTCCCGGAGAGCTCGAAATTGTTATGCTTCCCTGATGCTTTTCTATCAGTCCGTAGACCAGGGAAAGGCCGAGCCCCGTGCCGTCCCCTCCCCCCTTTGTGGTAAAGAAGGGATCGTAGACCCTGGAGAGATCCGATTCCTGCATCCCGCATCCCGTATCTGCAAAACGGATAAGCACTTCCGCCCCGCTCCTGTCAGGGGAGGGAACAGCTCCCATGCTTATGGTAAGCGTCCCCCCGCCGTCCAGTGCCTGAATACTGTTTTTCATAATGTTGATGGCGATCTGCTTAAGTTCATCGCTGCTTACGGCCACAGGGGGAACGGGAGAGAGCTCTTTGACAATGCGTATCCTGTCGGCTCCGGCGACTGAAAAGGAAAGAAGATGTATAACGGTTTCCAGGACCCCCTTTGCATCTTCACATTGCAGCTCTCCCTTTTCGGATCCCGAGAATTCAAGGAGATTTCGGACGATTCGTGCGATCCTCCTGGTTTCCTGTTCCATCCACACCAGGGCATCACGTTTTTCCTCATCTTTCTCATCTTCGATAAGCATCTGGACATTTGAAAGTATTGAAGTGAGGGGGTTATTGATCTCATGGGCAACCCCGGCGGTAAGCAGGCTGATGGAAGAAAGCTTCTCCGCCTGATAGATTTTTTCCTCCGCTTCTATCCTCTTGCTTATATCATCGACAACGAGCACCGCTATTTCCCGGTTTCCGGAAGATACCCTCGATAAGGGGTAGGCTTTAACATCGAAGACCCGGAAGCCGGGTAATCTCCGCACGGTCGAAAGAATGGGGACCTGCCGGAGTACTACATCCCGTATTCCGTTCTCGAGCTCCCTGTCCAGAAAATCCGGGAGCAGCGACCGGAGAGAGCTTCCGACCGGTGCTCCTCCGTCAATATCGAAGAGCTCAAGAAAAGCCCGGTTCACCCGGATGATGGAACACGCTTCGTCGAGAAGAACCATTCCGGAGTAGAGAGAATCTATTATGGTTTCGTTGAACTCCTTCAGTCCGGTTATCTCATCAATATACCGTTCCATTTCGGTCCGGTCGCTCTCCAGAGTCTGCACCATTCTCTTGAACTGTGAAAAGAGATCCCGGAATTCTGAGATTGAGGTCTCCGGCAAGCCGGCATGGGGCTCTCCCTTCCGGAACCGCTTCATGGCATCCAGAAGAATGGCCACGGGCTTTGAAATGTTCCGGGAGAAGAGAAGAGAAAGGAATCCGGCCATAACGGTCGACCCTACGGCAACCCAGAACAGGACCTTTCTGACCATCCAGAGGCGGTCCTCGTAGAGGGTGCTGGAAAGGCCGAATCCAAGGCTCAGGGGTATGAATAATTGTTCACTTCCCATCTCTCCTATCCTGGAGAAAGCAACGTTCAGGCTGTCTTCACCGGTATCCACGTTGTACCTTATTTCATCCGTATAGACCGGTGCAGCAAGACGATCCGCCTCGAAGCGGACTGCCGTTCTTGTCACCATTTCCGAACCGGCAAAAAGAAAGAGAAAACCATCCATCCTGCGTGTAAGAGAGCGGAGAAAATCCGCCGAGAGGTGCTTGATAAGATACACCTCCACGCTGCCTTCAGGGGATTTCACGCTCCTGAAGGTTGCCATAAAATAGATATCATCGTTCCAGCGGACAAAGCCCCCGTGGGGATATTCGTGCCTGGAGTGAAGCATCGGGTAAGCCTCGAAAGGAAAGGCTGCATAGTTCTGATTCAGAACACGGACCGAATCATCGGCGTTCTTGAGAACAAGCCAGTCGACCGCACCGCTGTCTACAAGATCATTGACCCCGCCGTGGAACTCTGAAGGCTCGTTCAGGAATTCGGTGAAAATTCTGCTTGCCCGTATCCTCAGCAGACTCTCCCAGAGCCGCTGCTTTATATCGTGGAACGCATCGAATGCCGCTTCGGATTCAATCAGAATCTCATCCCGCGCATCTTCCACATTCTCCACTTCCACTATATTGGTAACGAGAAGAAAGATAAGCAGCGACTGCAGCACTATAACGCCGAGAAAAAAAAGCAGGACACGGCCGAAAAGCTTCACCGTTTCAGCTCCCTGTAATCGGTAATCAGACGGATCTCCGTACTTATACGTTCCGGTACATCAATCTCTTCATAAAAATAGCGCTTGAGCGCCTCGATCGCAGAGGCACCCATGGCGGCAGGATCCTCGACCACCGCAGCATCGAGGTAGCCCCGAATCATCGCATCCTCAAGCTCGGGAACAAGCCCCCAGGAGACAAATGTTATGGTTCCGAGCAGACCGGTCTCCCTCAGCATACGGTATACACCGAGAGCTTCCGCTTCCCCCACGGCAAAGATGGCGGATATTTTAGGATGCACCTGAAAAATGGAAAGGGTTTGAAAGAAGGCCTTTTCCGGAGACTCGAAGGCATAATCGATTCCTACCATGCGCATACCCGGATGTCCGCTTATACCGCTGTAAAAACCGCGGATTCTCGACTCCTGCTCAAGATCGTCGGGAAAGGATGTGGAAGCATATACATCGCCGCTGTTCTCCAGAAGGCCGGCGACGCATCCCGCAGCGATCCGGCCGGCAAGCTCATGATCGGACCCTATCTGTATAAAACCGGCATCACGCGCCTCTGCGGGCAGGAAATGGCGGCCGATGAGCATGACCGGGAGATCCGTCGGCAGCTCCCCGGCATCCGAGAGGCGGATAAGGTATTCCACCACCGGGGCCGAGGCGGGGATTACGATAAGGGCATCCGGAAAACCGGCTTCGCGGAACGCCCGGAGGAAGGCGATCTGGGAATCTGCCGGAACAGCGCCCTCGGGCGTTGCTGTTTCAAGTATGAAGGCGCTTTCGGCGGATGCGAAGCTCAAGCCCTTCATCAGTTCCCTGTCAAAAGAACTGTTTCCCGACAAGAGCGCAGCCAGGCGGATCGGCTCCGGATCCCCCCGTCTCTGTCCCGTGCAGCCGCCGAAGAGAAGGAGGCAGAGAAGAAGAAAGGCCGGGAGGAAGGGCTTTAATGGCGGGTCAGGCAAGGGCCGCACCATCAAGGAAATCCCACCGCAGCTCCGATTCGATCACCGCTCCCGATTTTGCGGTAAACCGTATGCCTCCGTCGATAAAATCGAGGTGATCAACCTCATCAAAAGCGTCATTGATTCTTACAAGTCCCTGAATATAAGAAACGACGGTCGGAACATCTTCATCAAGCCCGATGGAGGTAGCAACCCCTTCCCTGCTGAGAAGATTGGGAGAAAGGGAAGCCTTCAATCCTTCCGCAAAAAAACCGCACACATCTTCCAGGCCGATACAGCAGTTCCTTCCGCTCCAGGGTTCACAATGACGCCCGCGGTTTTCCATCCACATTACCGTAGTGGGAAGCTGCTTCAGGTTCTTCAGAGCAAACCAGAGATAGCCGCCGTCCCGGCAGAGGGCGGTCATCCATCCCGGAGTATCAAGAGGCTGCTGAACAAGCTGTATAATATCGACAAAACCTTCCCGTGCGGGAAAGAGCGAACAGTCGGTGGTTTCGGGCTGTTTCCAGATGGTGGGAACCGAATCCAGTCGTTCGAAACGTGCTGCCGGCGGCAGGGAATAATACTCCCGCCCCTGGGTATAGGGAGCGGTATAGGGACTGGTCATCCCGAAGCGCAGAGGAGAGCTTGTTATCCTGAGCGGGCCGTTCTGAAGCCCCAGGGTCGCATGATGGCCCAGGGGCATCTTCCCCTTCATTCCGCTCAGGGTATGTCTTGTATAGACGCAGTTGTCTTTACCCGTAAGAAACCACTCCGCTCCGATTGTTCCCGGGCGGATGGAGGTCTTCATCTCCAGCCCAAGCATGGCCGAAACTCCGGACTCTCTTTTTTCCCTCAGGCGCCACCTGCTTCCGGCGCTTTCTCCATGAGGAGGATGCAGCTCCCCTTCCGCTTCTTCGGCATTCCCTCCGAAGGGAGCACAGAAAAAATCACCCCGAAGAGGGTGGAGCAGCGAAGGCTGACCCTCCAGCTGCCTGTCGGACTCCCCCTGCCAGGGACTGATATAGTAGGGCTGAACCGGGTTAGCAGTGTCGCGAAAAAAGGTAACCGGTGCCATCTGGCCCCCCAACTCGCTTACTGCCAGCTCCACGGTGCTGCTCTTCAGGGTAAAAACAGGCTGACCCGCCGCATGGCTGTTCTTATCATTCATATCCTCGCCTCCTGCCGGTGCAGTATACTCCCGTCGGATAGAGGTGTCAATTTTACACCGGAGAACAAGTCCGGCAAACAGCCCGGGTTTGATTAAGGGCTGGAAACCGACTATCATTACAGGTATGACAGAAAGGGTGTTTTTTCTGCTTCTTTTTGCCGGACTGTTTTTCCAGAACGGCTTCCTTCCTTTCGCATATGCAGACGGGGGAGATCTCGATTTTGAGGCTTACCGCTGGAAAATCAAGGAATCCGGCAAAGCGCTGGCTCCGGGACCGAATTTCTTTTCCTCCGAATCAGTCTACCAGGATGAGCACGGAATTCATCTCCGCATTATGGAAGAAGACGGACGGTGGCTCTGTGCCGAAATATTCTGTCAGGAAAAGTTCGGATACGGCACATACCTTTTTACGGTAAGCTCCAGGTGGGACCTCTTTGACAGCCAGGCGGTCCTTGGCCTCTTCACCTATTCCCACCATCCCGACTACCATCACCGGGAACTGGATATTGAGGTATCCGCCTGGGGAGGAGAATTCAATAATCTCGGACAGTTTACCGTCCAGCCCCACGACAATCCGGCCAATCTCAGACGTTTTCCGCTTCCGGGCAGCGGCACTATCACCTTTTCCCTTTCCTGGAGCGAAGAGCGTATTGTTTTTCGGGCCCGAGGGGAAAACGACACTGTGGAATGGGTCTATCCGGGAAAACCGCCGCCTCCGGGAAGCGAAAAAGTGCACATCAACCTCTGGCTCTACCAGGGAAAAGCGCCGGAAAAAGAAGTTGAAGTAATAATAGAGGGCTTCCGTTTTATACCGGAAGGAAGCCGAACGGAGTCTCCATGAAGAGAAGCGACAGAGCCGTCGAACTTGGTGACGGCGTCTACTGGCTTGGGTCGTCGGAAAAACAAAGAGGTCTCGGGTCCAATCCTTATCTTATCGTTACGGACCAAAGCGCCGTACTGGTGGATCCGGGCAGCGCTCTCGATTTTGAGATCGTCCTCGGAAAACTCACTTCCCTCCTCCCCTTATCGGATATTACCGCAATTATTGCGCATCACCAGGATCCCGACCTGTGCGCCTCCATTCCCCTGTTTGAGAAGGCAGGGTTCAAGGGAACGGTGATCACACACTGGAGAACTTCTCTTATAATTCAGCATTACAGGATAGAGTCTCCCTTTTATCTTGTTGATGAAAACAGCTACGAGTATACACTCCCCGATGGAGAGCATCTTCATTTTATACCGGCACCTTATCTCCACTTTGCCGGCGCCATCATGACCTGGGATGCAAAAAGAAAGATTCTTTTTTCCGGAGATCTCTTTGGAGCAATAGGTGATGATGATGAACTCTTCGCCGATCCCGAACGCTATATTCCGGGGATGAAAGCATTCCACGAACACTATATGCCTTCAAACCGTATTCTCCGTTCGACTATGGACCGCATCTCCGGTCTGGATATTTCAATAATTGCCCCCCAGCACGGCTCCATAATCAACAACGACTGCAGCCGGTACATCGATGTTCTTAAAAATCTCGACTGCGGAATACTGCTCAGACAGAGACGCTCTCCCGCAGCCGTATCTGCCGGTTTTATCGATATTCTGAATCAGACATACTCCAGACTCTCCGCTCTATACTCCCGAATCGACTGGAAAAACATCTTCAGCGAACTCGCCTGTACATGGGCCCCCGACGGAAACGGCATCACCGCTTTCGAAGGTAATGAACAGGAAATCTGGGACAGACTCTTTGAGACCGTGCTCATGCAGAAAGGAGTCGAAAGCATCTCGGCGCTTGAGCCGCTTGTCCGCCGGATTGTTCTGGAAAGCAGCCTGGATTACCCCGCAGTCTATCAGTCGAAATTTGTGGAATCCGCCCTGGAGAAAGAGAGTATTACCGAAGAAAACATGCGGCTGCGCAATCTGCTTGCCAGAAATGAGCAGCAGCGCAGAAACGCCGAAGAAAAGCTTATGAGCGATCCCCTGACGGCGCTTCACAACGAACGGTACTTCCGGTTTTTTGTATATGATGATTTTTCGGATGCCGAAGGCCGCACCGCATCCTCCGCTTTTCTTTTTATCGGTCTGGACCACCTGCCCCGTATTAACCTTGATTTCGGGAAGGACGAGGGTGATAAAAGTCTGGCAGCTCTTGCATACCTGCTTGAAAACTACCGCAAGAGCCACCAGCTTGGAGAAACGCATCATATATTCAAGATGGCGGGACCTGTTTTTATCTATTATCTTAGTGATGCAGGGAGGGAAGACGCCCTGCTTATTGCGGAAGAAATACGAAGAGCGGTGGAGGAGGGAGATCTTTTTATTACCGAAATGACCGTCTCCATCGGGCTTGTGTTTGCAGACGAAGTGGGGAGTGTCAAGGGAAATCCCGAAGAGCTGATCCGGCGCCTCGAGGCCGAAGGGCAGTCCAGGCTTACCGCAGCAAGGAAGGCGGGAATGAACACTATTTACCTGCCTGAAGATCACGAAATTCAGGAAGCCGGAAAAGAGCTCATCCTGATTCTCGATCAGGACAGCTACTACGTTAAGCTTCTGGCGGGTGAACTGAGCCGAAAAGGGTATGCCGTTGCAAGCTGCAGTGATGGAGAGAGCGCAATAAAAACCATTGAAGAAAGGATTCCCGACGCTATCATAAGCGAGGTTTCCCTTCCCATGATCGGAGGAATCGAAATACGTTCCAAACTGCTTGGGAATCCGCGTCTTAAGCAGATCCCCTTCATCCTGGTCTCCTACGCAAAAAATGAGAGTCTCATAAAGCAGGCTTATCAGGCGAGAATTTTCCACTATTTCCGGAAGCCCGTATCGCTTGTTGAAATAGGCGAGCTTCTCGATCTGGAATTGGGCAGGTAAGGTGCCATGCCGGATAGAGAAACGGTCCGTATAATATTCCAGATACTTCTTTCGGCCGATCTTGCTGTTTTCTTCATATTTCTCATCCTCCAGGCCCTGCGGAAGGTACGGGATAAGGAAAAAGAACTTATAAAGCACCGGATACTCCAGGATCTGGGGTCTCTCAATACAGACAAGGGAGACAAGTTCCGCCGGCGGAAACTGCTTCTTTACATCCACGGATATTTCGAGATGGTGCAGTCCGTAACGCTTTCCGAAGAACATATAAGAGTTATGACCGCCTTTTTTGAACATCACGGGATGGATATTTTCTGGATTCGCCGCCTCAACTCGCGCTCTGCCTTCCGGAGAAAGGAGGCGGTAAGCTATCTTTCGATTATCCCGACGGAACCTTCGAAAAAGGCCCTGGTATGGGCCCTGGAGAGAGAAGGGAACGAGTCGGTGCGTCTGCTTATCATACATGCACTGGTTGAAATGAAAATTTCCGCGGCTATCCCGAATATTATCGACACTCTCTCATGTTCCACCCGCTTTTATCAGAAGAGAATCGGACGGCTCCTCTCCTCCTGGAGTGACGCCCTGGGAAACTATTTTTTCGCTCTCTCGGACAGGCAGGAAAGTGAAATCCAGTTCCTTTTTATTGAACTGGCACGGATATCTCCGCGCTTTCATTACGTGGAATACCTTCAGAAGCTGGTCGGTACGGCGGAGAAGGATGTGCGCAGGAAGGCATTCAAGGTACTTGGCAGAGTCTATCCCGACATGATCGATATGCAGGCCTGCCTGAACGATGAAGATCCGGAAATCAGGCGACTGGCGATTGAAACGGTCGGAAAACGGGCACAGCCTGAAGAGCTCGAGTTTCTCCTCCCCTTCCTTGGTGACAATACACTGCACAAGGATACGGTATCCGCTCTCGATTCGATGATGGCTGCCAATCCGGGGATGGTATATTCCCTTCTGGAACGATTCATTCATGCGGAAAAGCCCGCGGTCCGTAACGGACTTTTGCAGGTTCTCTCCACCAAAACAGAGTATTTTCTCGGACAGCTGGCACAAAGAGATGATCAGCGCATAGCTCCTCTTATCGAAGCTCTGTACGAGCAGGAAAGGCTGACGGGGGTAATCAGCTTTCTCAATGACAACCACACGCCGGAAACAGCTGCCCGCATTCTCGCGGTCCTGAAACCGGTCCTCAGACAGAACAAAGCTTCCGAATATGAACTGCGCCGTTACCTCAACAGCCGGGATCTGAATACACTTTCATTAAACCCATTGGAAAAATACAGCGACAGGAGAAAAGAGAGTGCAGAGCAGAACAAACTCAGCCTGCTTATCCCGGTTCTGGCGGCAGCCCTTCTTGCAGTCCCCGGCCTCTACCTGCTTAGCCATCGCAACATTCCCGATCTGAACGGGTATGTGCTTTTCTTCAACTACTCTTTCGGATTTTACATCTTCGCCCTCAACATGGGCTACCTTGTTATTCTGACCCTCTCTCTTATAGGAATTGCAGAACAGAATCGGGAATGGAGGATAAAAGGACGAGCTTTTCTCTTCAAGCCGGGAATTCTTCCATCTATCTCCATAATAGCTCCGGCCTATAACGAAGAACGTTCAATAGTGGAGAGCATCAACAGTCTTCTCAGCCTCGATTACCCGCTGTTCGAGGTAATTGTTGTTAATGACGGCTCCTCCGACGATACCCTTGAACGTACCGTCGCCTACTTTGAACTCGAACGTACCTACCGCTCTCCCCCGGGATCGCTCGCGACCAGAAAGGTGCGCGGCGTTTACCATAACCCGAAATATCCCAACCTGATAATTATTGACAAGGTGAACGGGGGAAAAGCGGATTCTCTCAATGCGGGCATTAATTTTTCTTCCGGCGAATATTTTGCGGGTATAGATTCGGACTCCCTCATCGAACCCGATTCGCTGCTTAAGCTTACCGCACCCTTTCTGGATCAGAAAAACGAGGTGGCGGCGACGGGTGGAAACATCTTCCCGATAAACGGCTGCCCCGTCCGCCGGGGGTTCATAGAGGAAAAAAGAATACCCACGAACACGCTGGCACGGATCCAGACCATCGAATATATCCGTGCCTTCATGGCCGGCAGGGTCGGCTGGTCAAAAATGCGGGCCCTTCTTATCATTTCCGGCGCTTTCGGTCTCTTCAGCAGAAAGAGGGTAATTGAGGTGCACGGCTACCTGACAGGACGTGAGGTCTTCCATAAAGATACGGTGGGAGAAGACATGGAACTTGTGGTCCGGCTGCAGAGAAATCTGCAGGAGCGCAACATCCCCTTCTCGATTCTCTATCAGCACAATTCAAACTGCTGGACCGAAGTTCCGGAGCGGTGGAAAGGCTTCGCCCGCCAGAGGGACCGATGGCAGCGGGGACTCATCGATATTATCCATTTCCACCGGAAAATGATTTTTCGCCGGCGCTACGGCATGAGCGGCATGGCTGCTTTTCCCTATTATATTTTCTTCGAAATATTCGGACCCCTTCTGGAAGCCCAGGGATATGCCGCCCTAATTGCCGCGCTTATTCTCGGTCTGCTCGACACAACGATCCTGCTTTTTCTCTTCAGCGCCTCCATCCTCTTTGGTTTTCTCATTTCAATAATATCGCTGATTCTCTCCGAACTTGGCTCCTCCCAGTTTCCTCCGGGAGATAAAATCATCCTTCTGTTTACCGCCCTTGCGGAGAACCTCGGCGCACGTCAGTATATAAGCCTGATGAGGGTCGGAGGATTTGCAAGCTCTCTCAGAAGGATCGGCAGCTGGGGGAGCATCGAGAGGAGGGGCTTTGATTCAAAACAAAAAGGAGACACATAAGATGATTCGAAACATACATACAGGTTCAGCAGCCCTGATACTGATGCTGCTGACGGTTTTTTCTGCCGGTCCCCTCAACAGCCTCGGACTTACTTCCATAAGTCTTGCGGAACTTGTTCCCTATTCGGATGATACAATCTCTTTTACGGCGGAAGAGACGTTTATTGCCGGACTCAACCCCGTATTCTCAATCCTTGCACGCGTTGAATACCGGACCTATGAAGGAAGCGAAAGGACCACCGTTTCCACTGGACCGATAATTGTTTTCACCAAAGGTCTGTATGCCGAACTTGTCTATGGTGCGGGATTTGAAAGCGGCGGGATCAGCCACACTCTCGGACTTGAAGTGACCCGTGAAAAAGGCAACACCATTATAGCTGCAGGAGCAGAAGGAATCCTGGAAGAAGCATCCGATGACAACAGGCTGACCCTGACCGCTTCTTCCTGGTTCGGCTATTACCGGCCTCTCTCTCCCCGTGCAAAATACTTCCTCTCTCTGGATGGGGACGGAGGGATTACACATTCGCTCCTGCTCTCGCTCGGTATCCGCGCGCTTCCCCGGCTTGCCTTCACGCCCTCACTGAGCCTGGAACGGGAGGACCTTCCGGAATATTCCGTCCGGTGGGGTTTTTCCATCGGAAACACCTTTACCGCATCGCTTGGGGAGGGAGCGGAGCTGAAGTATCTTCCGGAATACCGCCGTCTTCCGGATGGACGTAGCGCCTTTGCCAACAGCATAGTACTCGATATACGCGGAAAGCGGTAAAAGGACCGGCACTGTCGGCCGGTTTTTATGCATATTTATACCTTTTCATGCCTGTTTCAGCAATGTACTCCTTTAAAAAGAGATAGTTATGCAACAAAAATCAATAAAATGGAAAACAGTTGCAAACAGACCGGCATGGGTTTAGTATGTAAAAAATTCTTTTTCAGGAGGAACTATGACTACATTGATTCTCGTAGTTGCTTTGGCGATCTATCTGGTTTTCTATTTCACCTATGGAAAGAAACTGCAGTCAAAACTGCTCAGATCGCATGAGGCTCCCGATGCGCCTTCCAAACGGCTTTCGGACGGAGTGGATTATGTGCCCACCAGCAAGTTTGTGCTCTTCGGACACCATTTCGCATCCATCGCCGGCGCAGGACCCATTGTCGGTCCGGCTCTTGCAGTTGCCTGGGGCTGGCTTCCCGGTCTCTTATGGATCTGGTTCGGAAACATTTTTATCGGTGCAATTCATGACTATCTCGCGCTGACAGCCTCTGTACGCTACGACGGCCGGTCGGTACAGTTTGTAGCCCAGGAAATGATAGGGAAGAAGGCGGGAAAATCCTTCGGTTGGTTTATCCTCTTTCTGTGTATCCTTGTTGTCGCGGCTTTTGGAAATATTGTGGCAGGACAGTTCGCGGGAGACGGTGCCGTTGCTTCGACCTTTTTTCTTTTCTGCCTTGCTGCAATTATCCTCGGTGTTCTTATGTACCGGACCAAGCTGCCCTTCTTTGTCAGTACGCTCATTGGTATAGTACTTCTCGTTGCGGCTTTTGTTATCGGCAGAAATGTCGGCATCCCCGCAAGCAAGAATACCTGGTTTCTGGTTATTTTTATCTATATCATTATCGCCAGTGCTCTGCCGGTCAACATTCTGCTGCAGCCGCGTGATTATCTTAACAGCTTTCTGCTCTACTTCGGTCTTCTTGCCGGTGGTCTTGCCGCAATTATTGCTGCGAAGGGCTTTGACTCCGTACCGCTGTTTACCAGCTTTAATGCCGTAGTTATTGGCGGAAAGCCCTCCCCCTTCTGGCCGACGGTTCCTCTCGTTATCGCATGCGGAGCCCTTTCGGGTTTTCACGCTCTGGTTGCATCGGGAACCAGCAGCAAGCAGCTCCGTGAAGAGAAAGACAGCCTCTTTGTCGGCTACGGCGCAATGCTTACCGAAGGCTTTCTCTCCACTATTGTTGTCATTTCCATAGCCGCTTTCGGTATTCAGGCCCTCGGTGAAGGAAACGTACTGACCACGGGAGCTCTTCCCCGCTTTACCACCAGTTATGGTGTAATGGTAGCCTCCGCCATGCCGGTATTCACCGCATCGTTCATGAAACTCTTTGCAGCTATCTGGGTAAGTTCTTTCGCGCTTACCACCCTGGACACCACCAACCGTCTGGGACGCTACATTGTCGGCGAGCTCGCCCTTCCCATGAAGGAAAAAAGCCCTGCCGCCTACAATCTGTTCAACAATAAATGGTTCGGCTCCATGGTGGTCGCCTTCTTCGGAATCGGCCTGGCATGGACCGGAAGCTACACCGTTCTCTGGCCCGCCTTCTCAGGCGCCAACCAGCTGATCGCTTCAATTGTAATGCTGACCGTTGCCATGTGGGTTAAGAGGGAGCTGAACGAGAAGTATACAAATCTCGTTCTTATTCCCGCTATCCTTCTCTGGATAACCGTAACAGCCGGTCTCGTCTGGTACGAAATTGTCATCATTCCAAGTCATTTTGCCGATCCCGCCAATATCAAGAATATGGTAACCGGCGGTGTTGTCGGAACAATCAACATCATCATGCTTATCATGAACGTTGTAATGATTGTGGCCTTCTTCAGAAACTTCAAGGAAAAGGGCAAAAAAGCCTAGGCTTCCGTCCCTTCCGAACAATTATTTCGGCCTGTACATCTCCAGCCGGAGCTTGTACAGGCCCGTTTTATAAGAGGATTCCGTGAAAAACGTTCTGATCCGCTTCCGCATTCTCATGAGAAAGGTCTGGAAGGTCCTGGTACAGGTTCAGAGGGACAAGGCTACAGGGATGCTTGAATTTGAACTTAAGGAACTGGAGAACATATTCGGACTGCTTCTGTTCGGCAGTTTTGTAGGCCTTCCTTCGCCTCCGACGGCAATTTCTTTTGAACTGATGCCTTTTATGGAAGAAGAGATTAAACTGATGATTTCCCGGGCGGACCTTGCTCAGGACCCCCTGGGAAATCTGCTTGGTATGCTGGAGATCGACTGATGCGAAAAATGCTTTTTTTTATGGGGAAGGGAGGAGTAGGCAAGTCCACAATATCCTCCACAGCCTCTTACAGACTTGCCCTGATGGGTAAAAAAGTGCTCCTTGTAAGCCTGGATCCCGCCCACAATATTGGCGACATCTTTGAGATAGCGCTTGGAGATGACCGGAAAACGGTCATGGAAGGGCTTGATGCAATCGAAATTGACCTGCAGAGCTGGGTCAACCGCTACCTTAAAAAGAGCAGAGACGAACTTATATCCAATTACAACTACAACCTGAGCATCAACATGGATTCCTACATCAACATACTTAAATATTCCCCCGGCACCGAAGAGTATGCGGTCCTCTGGGCCATTGAAAGTATCTATGACAGATGGAACCGGGAGTATGATTATATTATTTTTGATACCCCTCCCACCGCACTGACCCTCAGATTTCTTGCCATGCCCTCCATCACCCGGCTGTGGGTAAAAGAACTCAGCTCGATGCGCGAGAAAATTCTTTCCAAGCGTCAGACCCTTACGCGGATAAACCCGGATGCGGCGGTACTCAAGGGGGCCCGTCACAAGGATGACGATAAGGTTTCCCAGCACCTGGGCGCCATGTCCGGCCGTCTCGATAAGCTGTATCACCTTTTTACCGAACGGAGCTATCTGTCGGTGGTTATCAACGATGACCGCCTTAGCCTTGCGGAATCAAAAAGAATACGTGAAGAACTTGGAAAACTCAAAATTACCCTTAACAGCCTCAGTCTCAATAAAGTTGTCTCGGTTGATGACTCCCACACAATGATTGAAGAGGCCTTTGCGGATTTTCCGATTTTCAAGTTCTCCTCGGTGCTCGGCGGAATCCATTCCCGGGATCAGCTTGGCCAGATCTACATCGACAGCCTTATAGACCACATCTACCAACAGGAGAAGACTACATGAACCCCTATATCTATCTGCTTATAGCTCTTGCTTTTGCAACTACTCTCGGATACCTCGTGGGAAAAGAAAAGAACAAGGCAATCGGAAAAATGATCGGAGATGCGGCGGAAAAGACTCTCGCACCGGAAGATACCGAATATATCAACATCGGCGGAGTGCTCGGCCATAACTTTACCTATAAGCTTAATCCTCCTTTTACGGAGGCAAAGGGAACTTTCACCCTCCTTCCCCGTCATTCGGTGCTCTATATTCCCCTGTCTCTTCTTATAAGCAGGCACGACCGTTTCTACCTTCATCTCTTTACAGACAGTGATCTTCAGGGGGAAGGGCATATTATAGCGGAAAAGTATTATCCGAAAATGCGGGTCGATATTGCTGGGGAAGATAAGCTGAAGCGTGATACGCTTACCGCCGGGGGGAAAAACTTTATCATTCTGTATGACAATCCCCGTCTGGAGAAAAGCCTGCGTGCCCTTCTTGAAAGCCTGGAGAACACCGGGCACCTGCTGCATTTCTGCTGTTACCGGGGAAACCGCAACTTTTTTATCCATGTAATCCCGAAGGCGGAAACTCTTGAACCGCTTCTCAGCGGAATCTACCGGCAGCTCCCGGAGATGATGAAGAAAAAGGGGTAAACCATGAGCGGAATTTCGTCGGAGATGAAGGCAAAGATAGATGCGGTCCTTCGGAGGGTTAGGGAACCCGAAACCGGCCGCCCCGTTGGAGATCTCAACCTTGTTTCCCGGCTCCGTTACAGCGAGAAGGAAAAAACCCTTCAGATTTTCATGAATATAGGAGATCCCCGTTCGACCTGTATGGTTTGCAGCATTGTGAACGAGCAGCTGCGTTCCACGATTGAGCGGGAGATTCTCAGGGAGATGGGTAAAGAGTTCCCTGATCTCCACCTGGAGCTGGTTCCGTAGGTAGTGTCCCCAAAATTCCACCTGTTTTGGCGGTAAATACCATTCCGGTATGGATATAATCTGTATTCAGATGCCGTCAGGCTTTCCGAAACCCGATCCCGGGCTATACTGTCCAGGTAAATCCTTATTCTGCAGGAGATCAGCTCTTCCGAAATCAGCCGGTCAGCAGAAAACAGGTGTAATTTTGGGGACAGCAGGAAAGCCCTGATCCGGAGTTTTCATTTTTCCTTGTTCAAGAGGAACTTATGATTGTATAATTACCTGCCATGTTAAAAAAATTGTTATTCTCTTCATTTCGGAAGTTGTTTCTATTTCTTGTCAGTATCGCCCTCCTTCCATCACTGCTTATTATCGTTTTAAGCGGACTGGAATACGGCAGATCGCTTGAGCAGAGCGTCCGGCTGGAGGCTCTGCGTCAGGTGGAAACCTTCGCGCTCGTTCAGAATACCATAACCCAGTCGGTGCGGCAGACCCTGACCACCCTGGCCGCCCTTCCCGCTTTTATTGACGGAGACACGGAAGAACAGTCCGCCATTCTTGAGGAAGTCCTGCGGCGCAATCCGGATTACATCAACCTGACCGCCATGGACCGCACAGGTACCGTTACCGTCTCTCCCGGCCTCGAACCGGGGGTAGATCTCTCAATGAGAAAACATGTTCAGGAAGCGCTGGCAGGGGCCGACTTTACAACAGGGGAATTTATTCTCGCAAGGGTGGGAGAAGAACCCGCCTTTCCTTTTTCAATAAGCCTCCGAAACAGGGATGACGAAGTAATAGGGCTTATATCCGCCGTCTACCGGCTCAGTTCCTACGCCTCGGTTTTCGACAGGCTGAATCTTCCCTCCGGGGCTATGCTGGGGATTACCGATCACGCGGGAATCAGAATCTTTTTCCATCCCAGGAAAGAAACCAACCCGGTCGGATCCCCCATAAAAGAAAGCGTATGGGAAGCAATTAATGCGGGAAGCGAGGCTGCAACCCTTACAGATTTCGGTTCCGACGGAATACGAAGGTTCTATGCCTTCCGGAAAATGTGCCTCCCGGACAAGACGGAACCATATCTGAACCTGGTCCTCGGAATACCCGAAGAGAGCGCTCTTGCGCCCGCCCGTAGAATTCTGAGACGCAACCTTATCCTGATCGCCATAACGGCCCTCTTCAGCATGTCCGCCTCCGCCTTCCTCGGCTATCTGCTTCTGGAATCAAAGCTGCTGATGGTGACCCGGACAGTCTCGGAAATTGAGACGGGAAACCTTTCGGCCCGCATACGCATAAGCAAGGCACCGAAAGAGATCCGGGAAGTCGCCCTTGCCATAGATACAATGGCAGAAGCTCTTGAAAAACGAAACAGGGAAAGGGACGAGGCGGAACGGGAACTGTCGGAGGCACTCAGGGAAAAGGAGACACTCCTCCGGGAAATCCACCATCGCGTCAAGAACAATCTTCAGCTTATACTCAGCATGATCAGCCTGGAGAGGGGCAACAGTACCTCCATCGATTCGTTTGCGGAGCAGATTGAGAACAAGGTCCGGGCCATGTCCAGTGTTCATGAGCTGATGTATCAGTCCGACACTCTTGCGGATATTGAAATAAAGGAGTTTCTGGAAAAGCTTGCGGAGCTTAATGAAAACAGCTGCCCGATGCTTACCGTTTCGGTTGTATCCGACAGCTGTTCACTTCTTCTTGAAAAAGCAATCAGCCTGTCGCTCATATCCAATGAACTTATTCTCAATTGCGCAAAATACGGCAGGAACCATGAAGGCAGGGTACAGGTCGATGTCTCTTTCAGCGCATCTGAAACAGGCGGACTGCTCGTGGTCAGAGATCACGGTAAGGGATTCCCCGAAAATTTTTCCATCGACCGGGACGGATCTCTCGGTCTTCAGCTTGCAGGCACCCTTGCGGCGCAGCTTGGCGGCGGACTTCATATTGAAAACCGCAGCGCCCGGAATGAGCAGGGGGCTGCGGTCTCCGTTCATTTTCCCTTATCTACTGCACAATTACCCCGTCGGGGTCCCAGAGATCCCGCCAATCCTGATCATCCTTCCAGAGAAATACCTGCCCCTTGATAAGCCGGCAATCCCGGTCAATTCCTCCAATCGCATCCATCTCCTGCCGGGTCAGAGGTGGCCCGGAAATGCCCTGAAGGTTGGCAAGTAGATTCCGCCTTCTGGTCGAAAAGGGAATGGGAATCTGCCCCCGCTGAACCGCCCATTTCAGGCAGACGACCGCGGGATGGACGCCAAGCCGGTCCGCGGCCGCGGTAATAACCGGATCCTCAATATCCACGGTATCATCGGGAGTCCGGTCCCGTTCGGGCCGTCCGGGAGAGCCGATGGGAGAAAAGCCGATGGGAACAATTCCTTCAGATTCGACAAAGTCGAATAAGCGGGGCTGCTGAAAGTGGGGATGGAGCTCCATCTCATTCACTGCAGGCCGGATCCGGCAGTCACGCAGAAGCAGCTTCAGCTTGGGAATGGTCATGTTGGAGGTACCGATATGGCGGACCAGACCGGCATCAACCAGCCGCTCCATCTGTTCCCAGGTATTCATAAACTCTTCGTGTATGTAGGGTCTGGCATCGGGGCTTCGGGAATCCACGCTGCATCCCGGAGGATGATAGTTGGGAAAGGGCCAGTGGACCAGAAAGAGGTCCAGATATTTCAGACGCAGATCTTTCAGGGTCCGCGCGCAGGAGAGCAGGACATCCCCCTCCCCGTGCATATCGTTCCAGAGCTTGGAAGTTATCCAGAGCTCATCACGGCGTATACGTCCGCTGTTCAGAATACCGGAAAGAACCCCTCCTATTTCCGCTTCATTCCCATACACCGAAGCGCAGTCAAGATGACGGTATCCCATGGCCAGCGCCTCGCCGACGGACTGTGCTACTTCCGCGGCCGTCGCATGGTCGCTGCCGAAGGTTCCCATCCCGATAGCGGGTACGGGGGTCCCGTCTGCCAGCTTACGAACCGGAACCGATACGGGATCTATCCCGTCATCGGCAAGTCTGAAGGTCTTGCTCCCTGTGTTCATATTCAAACCTCTTTGAGCTCTTCATCGAAAACCACCGCAACCTTGCCGCAGCGGCCGGAGGCCATGAGCGCATAGGCTTTATCCGCCTCTTCCAGGGGGAAGCGGTGGGTTACCAGATCCTCGGGATGGATGTTCCATCGCACAATCCGTTCCACCAGTTCCTCCATCCGCCATATATTGGTTACCCAGCTGCCGTATATCGTCTTCTGGTCATGGATAATATCAGGACTCGGCTGAAACTCGACCCTTCCGCCCTCTCCGATGAAGCAGATACTGCCCCACTTTGCAGCCGCCTGAATGGCCGTGAGACGTGCCTTGTCATTGGCCGAGCAGTCCACGGTTTTTTCACATCCCCGCCCGCCGGTCAGCTCCATCACCTCTTCTACATTTTTTTCTCCCGCCATAAGAACATGGTCCGCCAGCCCCAGGCTCTTCGCAAGCTCAAGCCGCTCGGGAATAATATCAATGCCGATGGTCATGGTGGCACCCATCGCCTTCGAAAGCATGAGAGCCGCCAGGCCTACCGGTCCAAGTCCGGTGACCAGCACCCGGTCATTGCCGCTTACGCCGATCTTCTCAAGGCCTTCATAGACGGTTCCGAAACCGCAGGCAACCTGAGCTCCGTCGGTATAGGAAAGTTCGTCGGGAAGCAGGACCAGATCCTTCTCCTCCGCAAGCATGTACTCCGCCATACCTCCGTCCCGCTGCCAGCCATAGGCTCTCCGGAAAGGACTGGTGCAGCTTATCATATAGCCGCGCCGGCAGTCGTTGCAGACCCCGCATCCGGAAATATGATAGACCACGACCCGGTCGCCTTTTTTGAACCGGCGCAGGCCGGGTCCCTCTTCCACAACCTGTCCGCAGGGTTCATGACCGGCAATTACGCCCTGGTAGCCTTCGGGACCCTTCCCCAGGTGCTCGTGATAAATTGCCCGAATGTCGCTGCCGCAGATGGTAGAGGATTTCATCTTCAGAAGGACCTCTCCATGTCCGGGCGTCGGTATATCATACTCTCTGAACTCAACGGTACTGTTACCGGGCAGTACAACCCCTTTCATTTTTTCGGCCATAGTATCCTCCATGTAATTATTGCGCAGCGACCAGCCTGCTTATCCGGTCGAGCGATGATTCTTTTTCGTCAATGGAAACCCGATGCACGGACCATCGTTCTTTATGAGTAAGTGCCCCTCCGGTTCTAAGCCTCTTGAGCGGAGAGAGCGATTCAATCTCCAGAAATCCCGGTTCGGTATAGAACTCCGCATTGCAGCCCATATCGGCGTAGGAAGCCTCCCTTTCCCAGGGATGTTCCTTAATAAAAAGCTGTTCCCCGAGAGAGTAGGCAGCCCAGCCCTTCGTATTGCATACTCCGATCTTCAGTTTTGCCGGACGGCTGTCATCCTGCCTCATTTGAATGTAGCGTTCGCCCCAGGTGAAGCGGGGATCATTCATTGCGGTAAAATGCCAAAGGACCAGAGCTCTTGCCGGTGACAGATAATCGGGATGGGGGCGGTATTCCTCCTGAGGAATGACCAGCCTTCCTCCCGGAGCCATCACGCTTAAAGCCCACGCCGCCAGTTCAATATCCCATACCCCCCGATTGACGATGGAATGTTCCATCTCCACTCCGCTTCCATCTTCACAGAGGCGTATGACAATATACTTTTCAAGTCCATTTTCATCTTCCTTTACCGGTCCCAGTCTTAAGGCTTCACCATCCCAGGAAAATGGAACCGGCGAGTTGTCCGGATAATATGTGCGTGGCACCACCTCTGGAGCGTGCCACAGGCGGTGCCCCCCGTAGCTTCTCCATCCGGGTTTGTCGCGGTCCGCAATATCCCGGTCAAACACCGCAAAGAAGTTCTGTTCCCCCTCAAAACCGTAGAAAAGAACCCTCGGTCCGAAGCCTGTGCTTACTACAAGCTCCACCGTACCGTTCCGCAGCCTGATGCAATCATCTATTGAGTTGAATTTAAACTTATCCATACTTACCGGCATAGGCACCCCCGTCCTGTGATATAGTTGTATTGTAAGGGGATAAAAGCCCCGGCGGTATGTCTTAAATTGTCGAACACATGCCAATTATTGTCCTGGAGATGGAATGAATACAGATGATCCGATGCATATACCCGACTATTTTTCCTCTCAGATAGTACGGGCCAACCGCTTCTACCGCCGCTCGGAGTGTGAGGATTTCTCTGTTCTGGCCGGAGGCCGGGAAACCTGCGCCCCGGGATACCGGATCGAACGCGCAACCTTCCCCTGCCATGCCATAGAATTTGTCGTATCCGGACATGGAGAACTGGTTCTCGGAACCTCCAGTCTTGAACTGAGCGCCGGCGTGGTATTCTGTTACGCCCCGGGAATACGGCATACCATAACAAATGACCGGAAGGAAGCTCTTGAAAAGTTTTTTATCAATATAAGCGGCAAGCGTGCCGCGGACCTTCTGGACAGAGAGCTTTCGCTTTCGGGCAGGGTCCTTCATACATCCGCCCCCAGCTCCCTGCTTCAGACCTTCGAAGAGCTAATCCGGGTCGGTCTGGAAAACCCCCCGTGGAGTGACAAACTGTGCAACAGCCTGACGGAAGTACTCGCATACAAGATTGCCGGTTCGGCGCTTGAACACGGCACTCCCGAGACGACAGCTTTCTCCACCTTCCGGCGGTGCCGGAATTTTATCGGGGCACATTTTACCAGACTCAGAACGCTGCAGGAGCTGTGTAATGACTGCGGTGTCACTCCCTCATACCTCTGCCGGCTATTCCGTCAGTTCGACCACCAATCCCCCTATCAGTATCTTCTCCGGCTAAAAATGAATCTTGCTGCTCAGATGCTCCTGGAAAAACAGCTTCAGGTGCAGGAGGTTTCACGGGAACTGGGCTTTGAAGATCCCCTTCATTTTTCCCGAAGCTTCAGGAACGTCATCGGCATGTCCCCCGCCCAGCTGATCCATTTCTCCAGCAGTTCCATCCCCGGTACCGGGAGACAGCCGACCGTATCTCAGCAAGATATGCAAAGCGGATAGCAAGAATCGAAATTCATTAATCCGCCGGATACCCTATCATCCTGATCAGACACGCATAAAAAGGAGACCTATATGGAAGAGCAGTACATTATCAGGCCGGTAGGAAGTATCGAAAGCGGAAACGGAGGAAGCAGGATTCTTATCCGCCAGCCCTTCAGAAAAGGACTGGCGGGGCTGGAAGGTTTTACCCACCTTCAGATTATCTGGTGGGGCAGCCTCTTTGATTCCCCGGAGGCCCGGGAGATTATGCAGACTGAAAAGCCCTATACAAAGGGACCGGATGTGTGCGGAATCTTTTCAACCCGCTCCCCTGTCAGGCCGAATCCCGTCCTTCTCTCTACGGTTCAGATGCTTCATCTCGATCCGGAAGCCGGCAGCATTGATATTGCCTGGATAGATGCCGAACCGGGCAGCCCTGTGGTGGACATAAAACCCTACCACCCCTCATCGGACAGAATTCGGGAAGCCCGTACACCGCAGTGGTGCTCGCACTGGCCGCAGTGGTATGAGGATTCCGGAAACTTCGACTGGGAGGAGGAGTTCAACTTCTAGAAGCGGCACGCTGCTCCGGAAATCTTCCGGAGCAGACGCTCAGCCGATGCCGGCTATTCCGGCGCATTCTCCAGGGTTATGATATCGCTGGGCACAACAATACGTTCGGGAACGGCTTTACCGAGCATGGAAGCCCGGAAAAGATTGAACATCGCCTCGGAGCCCTGGAAATCGGGCCGCTGGGAAATAAGAAAATCGATATGACCTGCCTTGAGGGCTGATATATTATCCGGAACATTGTCGTAGCCGACAAAACGTATACCCTCCGCTCCCAGCTCCCGACACGCAGCTGCGTAGAGGTGAACGGTTGCGTTGGGCACAAAAATACCTGCCGGCGCCCGATTCTTTTCCAGGAACGCTCCTATGCTCTCCACCGCTTTACCCGAAGAGTCGGTGTCGCTGGAACGGAGCCGGATAAGCCGCTCTTCCCCGTTCCCGGAAAAGAAACCGATAAAACCGTCAACACGCTGCTGAAGATGGTAGTCGTTCTCAGATATGTCCATGATAAGAATCGGTCCGGCCGAGGGGATAACAAGCGACATAAGCCGACCCGCAAGCCGGCCGGAACGAAGACTGTCCTGTCCGATTCTAGAAATAACGGGAATATCGGGAATCTCGGTATCGAAAAAGCAGATACTGCTTCCCAGACCGCCATCTTTAATAGCCATCCTGAAAGGTTCGAGCACCACCGGAGCAATCACAAAACCGCGGCAGCCCGATTGTGAAGCCTCCTCTATTACGGTCCGGATATGGCTGTCATTATACCGGTCATAGAAAAAGAACCGGGTATCTACGCCATAGGATCTGAGGTCCGTCTCCGCACGTCTTATCCCTCCAAGGCAGAGGTTCCAGTAAGCCGAATCCTGCTCCGGAATGGGCATAATGACTCCAAAGGAGGCACGGTCGGTATGACTGAGCTGAGAGGCGAAAAAATCGGGAGTGTAGCCCGTATCCCGGATAATCTTTCGAATCCGTTCCTCGGTCTCCGCTTTTACCCTTCCCCGCCGGTGTAAAACCCTGTCCACCGTTCCGATGGACACATCGGCCATTCGGGCGATATCCTTTATGGTGATGCGTTTTTCTTCACTACTCATATCCATTCACAAGAGTATACTATGATTGTCCGTAATAGGCATCCGGTCCGTGTTTCCGCATAAAATGCTTTTCCACATAGTACCGGGGCAGTCTCTCATGCCTTCCCAGCCCTTCGGTAAGCCACGCCATCTGCGCTATCTGCTCAATGACCGCCCCGTGATACAGCGCCCCGGCAGCATCTTTTCCCCAGGCGAAGGGGCCATGCCCGGCAACCAGGGTCATGGGACAGTGAGCCGGATCAAGCCCCTCCTTCGCAAAATGACGGCTTATCTGCCTTCCCGTCTCCAGCTCGTAATCGCCCTCCACCTCCGTCCTGGTCATGAGCGGAGCACAGGGGATATCCCCTGCCAGGTGGTCCGCGTGGGTCGTACCGTAGACGGGAATCGCCCGCCCCGACTGCGCCCAGGCCGTTGCATAGGTGGAATGGGTATGGATAATCCCGCCGATACCGGGGAACTCCCGATAGAGGTGGAGGTGGGTCGGAGTGTCGCTTGAGGGACGCATCTTCCCCTCCGCAATTCTCCCCTCAAGATCGAGCACCACCATATCCTCCGTCTTCAGGAGTTCATAGGCAACCCCGCTCGGCTTGATTGCCATCATTCCCGAGGCAGGATCAAAAGCCGAGACATTTCCGAAGGTAAAAATTGCCAGGGAAAGACGCGGAATTCCCATGTTTGCCTCGAAGGCTTCTTCCTTCAAACGTCTGTATGTACTCATTTAATCCCCGTCTATGTTCTTAGAGCCTTGCAGAGAGGTCGCTCATAAGCAGATCTCTCTTCAGCTCACGGATCGTTGTTCCTTCTCCTATACGGATAAGCTCCATTCCCGTCATGACTGCAAAATCATCAATATGTTCCGCCCCCAGCGCCGTTGTAAAACAGGTGTGATGAGCTCCTCCCGCGTGAATCCAGCCTTCAAGGGCCGTCTTGAAATCGGGCTTCGGTTTCCAGATCACCCGGGCCACGGGCAGTTTCGGCATAGCCTTGACGGGCCGTATCGCGGAGACCTCATTTACGATCAGCCGCAGCCGGCTGCCCATATCCACCAGCGAAACATTGACGGCTTCTCCCCCCTCTCCGTCAAAGACCAGACGGGCGGGATCATTCTTACCGCCGATGCTCAGTGGATGCACCTGAATGGACGGTTTACGTCCTTCGATTCCGACGCTGGGACAGACCTCAAGCATATGCGCCCCAAGGACCATGGGATCTTCGGGGTCCATGTTATAGGTATAATCCTCCATAAAACTGGTTCCCCCGGGAAGCCCGGCAGCCATACGCTTCATTATCCGCACCAGGGCCGAATGTTTCCAGTCCCCTTCCGCCCCGAAACCGTAGCCGCGTGCCATAAGCCGCTGTACCGCCAGCCCGGGCAGCTGCGGCAGTCCGTAGAGGTTCTCAAAGGTGGTCGTAAAGGCACCGTATCCCCCGGCATCCAGAAGATTCTTCATACCAAGCTCGATCCTCGCCTGCTCCGTAATCGCATTCATTGCATCATCACTTTTCCGGATTTCATCGGAGATGGAATATACGGTTCCGTACTCATCCATAAGCTCAGCGAGATCGGCGGAAGAGACAGCCTGGACGGATTCCACCAGATCGCCTATTCCATAACCGTCAACCTGAATGCCCATGGCAATCTGGGCCTCTACCTTGTCCCCTTCGGTTACCGCAACATGGCGCATATTGTCGCCGAAACGCGCAACGCACAGATGTTCGGCTTCATGTTTACCCACCGCAGAGCGCATCCAGGTCGCAATCTCTTTCCGTACATCGCCGTTCTGCCAGTGGCCTGCCACAACACGTCTTTTTAATCCGAGCCTGGCACCGATATAGCCGTATTCCCTGTCGCCGTGGGCGCTCTGGTTCAGGTTCATGAAATCCATATCTATACTGTCCCAGGGGATATCCCGGTTGTACTGGGTATGAAGGTGGAGCAGCGGTTTTGACAGAATCGAAAGCCCCCGGATCCACATCTTCGCCGGCGAGAAGGTGTGCATCCAGGTAATGACCCCTATACAGCCTGAATCTCCGTTTGCATCGCTCATTGCCGCTGCTATCCCTCCGCCGGTAAGGACCACCGGCTTCCAGACCACCTCCACCGGGAGTTCATTCGAAGCATTCAGAGACTGCACCATCTCCTTCGAGTGTTCCGCCACCATTCTCAGGGTCTCTTCTCCATACAGATCCTGACTTCCGGTTATAAACCATATCCTGCTTTTTTCAAAAAGCTCTTTTGCCATTGTTCTTCCCTCCAGTAATGATTCTTTGTATCTGTAAACGGATGTAAATCGGTTTCATTGTTTGCGTGTACGTTAACACAACTATACAATGACTCCTTCATTCTTTCAAGATAAAATGGTGAAACATTTTCAATTGTCAATTCCCGGTCCATCCCGTATAGTTATGCCCAACGATATGTTTGCCCTGGAACGAATACGAATAATTAAAAGTGTCCTCCATGACAACAGGCAGGTTGAAGTCCACGCACTCAGTTCCATGCTCGGAGTCTCGGAAGTTACCATAAGACGAGATCTGGAAAAACTGGAAAAAGAACAGGTTCTCACGAGAACTCACGGCGGCGCCATTCTCAGGGAAGAAGATGTGCATTATAAACCCATCCCGGATAAAAAGAGAGTGGAAGCATCCCGGGAAATCAGCCGTATAGCTCAGCAGATGGTGGAGAATGAGGACCTTATTCTTCTTACCGCCGGGGAGAATGCCTGTGCCATCGCGGAGAAGCTATCAACGCGGAGCGGGGTAACGGTTCTGACCAATGATATTCCCGCAGCTCTGCTTCTTTCGGGGCAGAAGCAGAACAGGGTTATTCTGCTGGGCGGTGATATCAAAGAAAACGGTACATCCCTCTACGGTCCTGTAGCGCTGGCGAATCTCCGACGGTTTCATGTCAACAAGGTTTTTGCCGAGGTGGACGGAATAAGTGAAGACCTCTCTTTTTCTGTTTCGAGTCATGAAAAAGCGGAATTTCTGGAAACCGCTTTTGATATTTCCGGCACACTTGTTTTAATCTGTCCTTCCCGCTCCTTCGGCTACAACGCATTCTGCAGGGTGCATCTTCCAGATAGCAACTACACCCTGATCACCGATCATGATCTTTCCGGAAACTTCAAGAGTCTTTTTTTTCAGAACAATATCCGCATCTATACCTCCATAGACCTTTTTGAAGGAAGCGTATAAATGAACGTGCTGGAACTCAAGGGGATCAGCAAAAGCTTTGACGGCGATTTTCTGCTGGATGATATCCATCTCGAACTGAGGCAAGGCGAAGTTCATGTACTGGTAGGTGAAAACGGTTCGGGAAAGTCGACACTTATGAAAATTATCTGCGGAATATACCGCAGGGATAAGGGAGAACTCCTTATCGAAGGTCATGAGGTGGAGTTCGGTTCTCTTCCCGAATCCAAAAAAGCGGGGATATTCTATCAGCATCAGGATGTCTTTCTTTTTGACAATCTCTCCATTGCGGAAAACATCTATTTTGAGAATCTTCCCGGAAAAGGAAGGTTTCCGAGTCTTCTTGACCCCCAGAGGCTGGAAACACAATGCAGGGAACTCTTTCGTCAGCTTGATATTCCTTTTGATCCGCGTATGAACGTTGCCCGGCTGGGTTTTGCGGAACGGCAGCTTCTATCGGCCCTGAAGGCATATGTATCCGATGCAAAAGTGGTTATTCTGGATGAACCGACCGCTACCATGGGTGAGTCCGAAAGAAAGATCTTCTTCGCCATGCTTGAGAGAATGAGGGAAAAATGCCGGGGAATTTTCTATATCTCTCACCGGATGGATGAAATTACCACAGCAGGTGACCGCGTTACGGTCCTTCATCACGGCAGGATTGTCGGTACATCAGAGACCGGAGCCATAGACAAAAAGGAACTTGTCCGTCTGATGAGCGGCAAGATCCTGCAGGAAAGGTACCCCAGACTCGACACAGTTATAGAAGAGACTGTGTTTTCCGTGGATCACCTTGAGATGAAGCCCATTCTTAAAGATGTTTCCTTCGAACTGAGGAAGGGTGAAATTCTCGGTATTACCGGTCTGATGGGTTCCGGACGTACCTGCCTTGCCAGCTGCCTTTTCGGAATAATCGAACCGACAGGGGGAAGACTTCTGCTTGACCGCAAACCGGTAAGAATAAGACACCCTCTGGACGCTCTTAAGCTTGGAANNTACCGGAAGACCGCGACCAGAATGCTATTTTTCACCGTCTGAGTCTGGCCGCCAATACCACCATAGCAAGCCTGGAACGTTTCCGACGGGGCTTAAACCTTGATGAACCGATAATGAGCCAGCTGGTCCGAAGCTATTCCGATCAGCTGAGTATCCTTCCCGGAGGGCTCGATGATCTCTTGTACACCTACTCCGGCGGGAATCAGCAGAAAGTAATGATGGCACGCTGGTTCATGAAGCGGGCACGTATCTATATCCTGGACGAACCAACAAGAGGTGTGGATATTACAGCCAGAGTCGATATCTATAATGCCATCATAGATCTGGTAAGCAAGGGGGCGGCGGTCATACTTATCTCTTCGGATATCGAGGAAATTCTTGGAATGTGCGACCGGACCCTCGTGCTTGCGGGTGGTGAAATAGTCTGTGATCTTCCAAGAGCAAAAGCGAACAAAAATCTTATTCTGGATTATGCAACCAACGAACAGTAAACTTATACCGTTGGCCCGATCAAAATCAGGAAGCCGGAAAAGTCAGCGATTGCAGGTCAGCAATTGTAAAAACTTTTCCTTGCGCCTTAGCGGGACCGGTGATACGATATACTCACAAACGAAAGCAAATGATCATTTTTACTGTCCGGACAGTTAATGTTCTGTTTTGCGTTTGCGTACACGCAGTTGCGTTACCGATAACGCATGACCGTTTGGAAGCTTCCATCCGATCATGACCAAACAATTAAGGAGAAGGAATTTTATGAAGAAGTGTGTAACCTTACTGTCGATTCTGCTGCTCATGGCAGCG
>NPID01000562.1_pt1 | contig 34201 bp, 28 predicted proteins | sample 8637491 | NCBI WGS metagenome assembly NPID01 (sample SAMN07420843, study PRJNA396082) | bioreactor metagenome | isolation source: sample BA6 brine-fed electro-methanogenic bioreactor BA | place: Japan: Kochi | collected 2016-06-14 | reverse complement strand
AAGGCATAGATGAAAAAACTTGAAGATCACTTGCAAAAGCGTTCTTCTAAATGTTTTAAATTCAATTGGCAAAACACACCGAAAGGAAAGTTTTGTCAGTGAAAAGCATCAAAAAGCCTGAAGCGCTGACAAGACAAGCTGAAAAGTTAGTCATATTTGTCAAAAGCGCGAAAACGGTGAGTGAGTAGGGGAGTTGCTACGGCAACGAACAGAAAACGAAAAACCGTTTGCAGCAACACAGGAGGCGAAAGCCCGAATAAACAGACTGCGTGCTTAACTTGACGGTTTTCTTTTGGCTACGGCTGAGGAAAGCTGAACCGGAAGTCGATTCGATCAAAAGAATGGGTTTCCGGTTTTTATTTGTTATTATTTTACAGACCCTATTTAGTAATTACTGATCCCAGGATACCATTAATGATCACCAGTTTTTTTTCAATTTTCATTTTCTGCTGTATCATTCCGAATTGCTTTTCCTGATCTGTTTCGGTTTTCATTTGTGAATTCAGCTCATCTCTTCGCGATTCTAAAATTCTTTTCTTGTACATCAGTAGCGCATTATTCAACATTACAGGAAGCACTTCGATTTCACGCTTCACAAAAATTTTTTTCCTTTGCCAATCGTGCAGCTCATATGGTGTGCTTAATAAATCGCTGGCCAACAGCGCAATATCTGGCTCCGGACTTGAAATAAATTGTTGAATATCGGGTATAATTCCTTCAGCAAGCGACCGGTCGTAACTATCAAATATTTTTTGGTGGGTAATATCATTAAAGCGCAATTGGTCATTTTTTAAATCATTAATCATAAAAGCTGCAACAGATTCGCTGTATTGAACCGGGAAGCCTTCCTCATCCTGTGTTTCCTGTATGATCTGTTCATCAGCATAGTGAAGCAGTAACTTCACCAGTTCGCGTTCCTGATGATATCCCGGCGGAAGTTCATCTTCCGGACTTACAGCTTCTTCTTGTTGTGGCTGTTGCTCAGGAGCTGGCTCAGGGATTGCGTTTCCAAGGTCTTTTTTTAGCTTTTGTCGCAACAGTTTATTCAGCTCATTCATCAGGGTGTTTTCGGCTACATCCAGCATACGGCTGCACTCTTTGATATAAACTGTGCGATAAATGGGGTCAGGGATAAGCGAGATCGTTTGTACAATTTCCTTTACCAAACCAGCCTTTTTAATTGGGTCGTTGGCGCTTTCTTTAAGCAATAGGTCAGTTTTGAAGCTGATAAAATCTTTGGATTGTTTTTGGATAAAAGCTTCAACTTCTGCAGTACGATTTTTTCGCACAAAGGAATCAGGGTCTTCCCCTTCCGGAAGAACTACTACTCGCACATTCATACCTTCTTCCAGAATCATGTCGGTACCCCGCAATGAAGCCCCTATACCAGCTTTGTCACCATCATACAGCATGGTGATGTTTTGGGTGTAGCGACGTATCAGCCGTATCTGATCTGTAGTAAGGGAAGTGCCCGAACTGGCCACAACATTTTCTATACCAGCCTGATGCATACTTATTACATCTGTATAGCCCTCAACTAGCAAACATTGATTGAGCCGACTAATGGCATTTTTTGCAAAATAAATACCATAAAGAGTTTTACTTTTATTGTAAATTTCCGATTCGGGCGAGTTAAGGTATTTGGCTTTGGACTTGTCCGACTGCAAAATCCTTCCGCCAAATCCAATTACTTTTCCCGTGAGGTTGTGTATTGGAAAAACCACACGTGCCTGAAAACGATCATAAAAACGCTCTTCATTGCCAGTGCTGAGCCCTGTTTTTAATAATACTTCAATGTTATATCCGTTTTTAATTGCATGCTGGCTAAAAGTATCTTTTCCGTCCGGATTATAGCCAAGCTGAAATTTCTTTATGATGGCCTCTCTGTAATCCCTTTCTTTAAAGTAGCTCAAACCTATTGAGCGCCCCTCTTCTGATTCAAAAAGTGTTTGACTAAAATATTGCTGCGCAAAAGTGTTTACATTAAACATTCTTTCACGCTCATTTTGTGCTACTAATTCTTCAGCTGTTGGTTCACGCTCCTCAATTTCAATATTATATTTCTTTGCCAAAAAACGTAAGGCTTCCGGATAGGAATAATGTTCATGTTCCATAACAAACCGGGCAGAATCACCAGCCTTTCCACAACCAAAACATTTAAATATGCCTTTGGATGGTGATACCGTAAAAGAAGGTGTTTTTTCCTGATGAAAAGGGCACAGCCCAATCAGGTTACTGCCTCTGCGTTTGAGGTTTACAAATTCACCCACAACCTCTTCTATACGGGCGGCTTCGAGGATGCTGGCTACGGTATTTTTTGGTATCAAGAGTTTCAGCTTTGTTGCGAAATTACAAAAAGATGTTGTATTTTCGTTATTCGAACTAATCCTTGAACTATGAATAATGTGAGACGTTTGTATCGTTCCACCACCAATAAGGTGTTGGGTGGTGTTTGTTATGGTATGGGTACCTATTTTAACATGGATCCTACAATTGTTCGCCTGCTATGGGTCTTGTTTACTTTATTGGGAGGAGCCGGAATTTTGGCCTATATCATCTGCTGGATTGTTATTCCTGAGGAGTAATAATCTTTTTTTGAATCAGATTTTCAATCACTTCTGGATAATGCTTGTGTTCTAATTGATGAATACGACCTGCCAGGCTTGAAGGAGTATCATTTGGTTGAATTTCAAGCTGTTGTTGAAAAATAATTGCACCAGCGTCATACTGTTCATTTACAAAATGGATAGTGATGCCTGAGAACTTTTCTTTATTCTTGATTACCGCCTGATGAACGTTTTCTCCATACATTCCTTTGCCACCATAAGCAGGCAGGAGTGCAGGGTGGATGTTAACAATTTTGCTGGGAAAAGCCTTAATGAGTGTTTGAGGAATAAGCCATAAAAACCCAGCCAGAATTAGCCAGTCAATTTCATGTATCCTGAGCTCCTCAATCAGTTTTTGCGTGTTTTTTAGGCTGTTTCTGTCTATCATCAAGAGTGGAATATCAAGTGCTTTTGCTTTGGCAATAGCTCCTGCTTCCGGGTTGTTACATACAACCAAATTCACGTTAACCTGTGCATGATGCTTAAAATAGGTAGCGATACGTTGCATATTAGTACCACTACCAGAAACAAAAATTGCTAATCCAGTCATAGCACAAAATTAAGCTTATTCTGGGTTTGTTGTTAATGAATAAATAACTCAGCTTGAAAAACTCTACAACTGTACTTCTATAAAAATTGTACTTTTACTTTCCGAAACAATAAAATCTTTCGTTATGCTCAAAATGCTGGGTGAATACCTAATTTTATTGGTAGAGATTTTTAAGCGGCCAGATAAAGGACCGGTATTCAGGAGCAGACTCATGATAGAATTTGTAGGCCTGGGAATTGATTCAATTGGAATTGTAGCAATCATTTCCATTTTTACTGGTGCCATTGTAGCTATTCAAACTGCTTACAATATCGATTCACCATTAATTCCGCTTACGATGGTTGGTTTTACCACACGTCAGATGATGATTCTGGAATTCTCACCAACAATTATTAGTCTTATTTTAGCAGGTAAGGTCGGTTCACGGATTGCTTCTGAAATTGGAACAATGCGGGTTACTGAGCAGATTGATGCTTTACGTGTAATGGGTGTTAATCCTGCAAATTACTTGATTCTTCCAAAAATAACTGCTAGCATGTTATTTAATCCGGTTTTGATAGTATTTAGTATGGTATTGGGAATTTGGGGTGGCTGGATGGCTTGTATTGTAACAGGCCTGGTTACATCAACCGATTTTATTTTGGGCTTGCGTAGCTGGTTTGAACCATTTACAGTAACCTATGCGATTATCAAAACACTGGTTTTTGCTTTTATCATTTCTTCCGTCTCAGGTTATTTGGGCTACAACATTAAAGGAGGATCTGTTGAAGTTGGAGCGGCCAGTACCAAAGCTGTAGTTTACAGCAGTATTTTAATCATCTTTTTTGATTTGATTCTCACCCAACTCTTGCTCATATGATTGAAGTAAAAAATATTTCAAAGACATTCGGTGATAATAAGGTGTTGAAAAATGTGAGCACCATTTTCGAGAAAGGCAAAACAAACCTTATCATTGGTCAGAGTGGTTCAGGCAAAACCGTTATGATGAAAAGCTGTATTGGCCTGATTGATCCTGATGATGGTGAAATCGTTTTTGATCAAAGGCCTTTTTCCCGCTTGGGAGAAAAAAAGAAAAAAGACATTCGCAAAGAAATGGGTGTTTTGTTTCAGGGAGGCGCGTTGTTTGACTCTTTTAATGTGGAACAAAATGTGATGTTTCCACTCAATATGTTCACAACAATGAGTATGGAGGAAAAGCTCGACAGGGTAAATTTTGTGCTTAAACGTGTGAATCTGGAAAATGTGAATAAGCTTTTTCCTTCTGAAATTAGCGGTGGTATGATGAAACGTGTAGCCATTGCCAGAGCAATTTCCAATAATCCTCAGTATCTTTTTTGTGACGAGCCTAATTCAGGGCTGGATCCCAAAACTGCCGAGGTAATAGATGCCCTTATCAGTGAGATTACAGAAGAATACCAGATGACAACCGTCATCAATACTCATGATATGAATTCGGTACTACAAATTGGTCAGCGCATAAATTTTCTTTTTAAAGGCGAATTGTGGTGGAAAGGTGATATGCATACTATTCTGAAAGAAGAAAACCCTGAGCTGCAACAGTTTGTTTTTTCAACAGAGCTTACCCGTCGTATTAAAAAATAACCCTATGAATTACATTGATTTAATTATTGCACTGGTGCTGGCATGGTTTGCCTACAAAGGATTTACCAAAGGACTGGTCATCGAGTTGGCTTCACTGGCGGCGCTGGTGTTGGGCATTTATGCAGCCATGTATTTTTCTGATATTACGGCAGAATTTCTGGTGAAATATTTTAATGTTGGGAAAAAATACTTGTCGCTGATAGCTTTTGTACTCACCTTTATTCTTGTAGTCATTGGTGTAGTTACAGTTGGCCGGGTGCTCGAAAAAGTGATTGATATTTTGCTGCTTGGGTTTTTAAATAAGTTGGCAGGTGGTGTTTTTGGTGTGATTAAAGGAATGCTGATATTAAGCCTTTTTATCATGCTGCTCAATTATATTGGTTTTGGCAGCAACCTGATTGATGAGAAAACCAGAAAAGATTCGCTTTTTTATGAAACCGTTGAAAGCGTTGCGCCATTGCTCTATCATCAGCTTGATTTTTTGAAGGATATTGAAGTGGAGCTGCCGAAAGTGGCATAAATTTTATTCAAGCTATTTTCCTGAAGTACATAGTATATAGATGAGACAAATTTTATTTACAATCTTTAGATTAATAAAATTATAAGCTAAATGATCTATAAATTTCCTTATTTTAAATATGAATTTGTTAATTCTTCAATTGATGAGAATCTTTATTGGTATTTGAAAACAAATACGTCTAGCCAGATTGTTGCGGATTTTAATAAATTCAAGAAACAAACCCGCGCTGAGTTTAACAAGGAATGGAAAATTCAAAAGCTAGTTTATGAAATTTCAGCTACTCTTTTCTTGATTTCTTTACTTGGACTGATATTCAGTTGGGGGTCAGATACGGATATAGGTGGGTATATTATTGTTTTGATTCTACCTTCATCTATGGGTTTATTTTATGCCTTTTCTTATGGACTAAGTGCTGGGGAACTGAGAAGAGCTTTTAGAAGGAGAAAGAGGAATTTGATAAAAGCACATAAGGCTGCTCAAAACTCAGAGAGTTTCTATCAGTTTTTTAATAAGATAAAAACCAAGTAAGAATTATGAAGATTATCATACCCTTAAAGAATACGAAGGTCATTTTTTGTCAGGATGATATTTCTGGTTTAATAGTATAGGAGTTATATGTAATTGGTAATTAAGTTAATAATTGCATTAATTCAATTCAAGAATGGCTGATGTTAGAATAAATTAGCACACCATATATCTCATTTGTGAAAAAGTATTTAAAGATTCGCTTTTTTATGAAACCGTTGAAAGCGTTGCGCCATTGCTCTATCATCAGCTTGATTTTTTGAAGGATATTGAGGTAGAATTGCCAAAAGTGACTTGAAAACAATAAATTATAGACTTTTCTGGATCAAAAAAATCTTTCATCTGCAGGATAATGTAAATCTGTTAGTTTCCTGATTTCATCTGTCAACTTAATCAGCTTAAGGCTCATTTGATGCGGCATTTTTGTGCTTTCTTTGGCACCGACAAGCAAACAATGATTCACTTCCTCAATTTCATGAAAATAGCCATTTCCAATATAGGGGAGGTAAATGGCTTCTTCAGTTTTTCCAAACAATTGTATCGCAATACGCTCGCAATGGTGAAATCTGCTGTAAAGCCTGATTTTTCCAAGGCTTCCATAAATTGTAGCTTCAACAGGGGTATCTGCTTCTATGGTAGATTCAAGGATTGCTTTTGAGCCACTGGCATAGCTTAAAAGCTGTGCGCTAAAACTGTCAATACCTTGTGTTGTTTTTCTGGCAACAGCTTTGATTTCGTCTGGAACTCCCAGGGCGATGAGGCTGAGGTAAAGCGGGTAAATACCAATATCCAGCAAAGCACCACCACCCAAAGCCTTGTTGAAAACCCTGTTTTCTGGCGCTGCTGTAGATTTAAATCCAAAGTCGGCACGGATATAGGATATTTCACCGATTATTTTTTTGTGAAGCAATTGGAGTAGTTTTTCAGTTGCAGGAATAAAACGTGTCCACATGGCTTCCATCAAAAATAAATTTTGACTTTTAGCTTCTTCAATCATGGCATTTACCTCACCAAAATTCATTCCCATGGGTTTTTCGCAAAGAACCGATTTACCATTTCTGAGACAGAGCATGCTGTGCTCAAAATGAAAGCTGTGTGGTGTGGCGATATAAACTACATCAATTTCAGGGTTTTGTACTAAAGCATCATAAGAATCGTAATAGCATAATGCATGAAATTTTTTCCCAAAAGCCTCTGCCTTGGTTTTATCACGCGAAGCCACAGCTATAAGTTTTACATTTTTTGAAAGGAGTAAATCCGCAGCGAATTTCTCGGCCACTTTGCCTAAACCTATTATTCCCCAATTAATTGACATGCAAAACAAAATTAAGAAAGATTTACCGTAGAAGCCTTACTATTGATGAATTAAATTATTCGAAGATATAGAAGCAGATTTTCGTTGGAAGCAAGGTTTTCAGAATTTTGAACAAGCGTTTGAACAGTTGAAAAGAGCCGTCGAATTTTCGGGTAATCTATCTGATCTGGAAAAAGATGGAACGATTCAGCGATTTGAATTCATGCAAGAATTGGCCTGATTGAACATATTCACCGAGTTGGGGAGATTTAATATATGAAACTGAACTAATCAACTGTTTCTAACTTTCACAAGCTCCTAAATCTTCAAATGACCATAGTCCCCTGCATTCTTTTTCGTAATTTCGCGCCGCAAACCCCTATAGCATTGATCAATATGTTCAGAACTCATACCTGTGGCGAATTACGCCTTTCCGATGTAAACAAAACAGTAACTTTAAGTGGTTGGGTGCAGCGTGTGCGCGATAAGGGCAGCCTGCTATGGATCGACCTCCGTGATCGATATGGCATAACTCAGATTTTCCTGGAAGAAGGCAAAAGTACTCCCGAATTGTTGAATACTGCCCGCGATCTTGGTCGCGAGTTTGTGATTCATATTGAAGGAAAAGTGGTGGAGCGCGAATCAAAAAATCCTAACCTGCCTACAGGCGAAGTGGAAGTACGTCCATTGAAAATGGAAATCCTCAATGCCAGCAAAACACCTCCTTTCACAATTGAAGAAAAATCGGATGGAGGCGATGAGTTGCGCATGAAATATCGCTACCTTGATTTACGCCGTAATCCATTAAAAAATAATATAATTCTCCGGCATAAACTGGCTCTTGAAACCCGGACATATCTTGACCGCCAGGGTTTTCTTGAAATAGAAACGCCTTACCTGATTAAATCCACACCCGAAGGTGCCCGCGATTTTGTAGTGCCTTCACGTATGAATCCCAATGAGTTTTATGCGCTTCCGCAATCGCCTCAAACGTTCAAGCAGATTTTGATGGTGGCCGGATATGACAGATATTTTCAGATTGTGCGTTGTTTCAGAGACGAAGATCTACGTGCTGACCGCCAACCGGAATTTACGCAGATCGACTGTGAGATGGCTTTTGTTACCCAGGAAGATGTGCTTGATACCTTTGAGGGTATGGCCCGTCACCTATTCCGTGAAGTGAAAGGAATCGAAATAGGTGATTTTGAACGAATGGATTATGCTACAGCAATGAAGCGCTATGGATCTGACAAACCTGACCTTCGTTTTGGCATGGCATTCGAAGAGCTGAACGATCTTGCTCAGGGTCATGGCTTTAAAGTGTTTGATGATGCTGAATTGGTTGTTGGTATCAAAGCTGATGGCTGTGCCGATTATACCCGCAAACAGTTGGATGCTCTTACTGATTTTGTGAAACGTCCTCAAGTGGGTGCCAAAGGACTTGTTTATGTGAAAATAAACACCGATGGAAGTATAAAATCTTCTGTAGATAAGTTTTATTCAACCGAAGTATTGCAAAGCTGGGCTGATCGTTTTGAAGCAAAACCAGGTGATTTGCTTTTGATTTTGTCTGGTGAGGTTAATGTTACCCGAAAACAACTGAATGAGTTGCGGCTTGAGATGGGAAATCAATTGGGTTTGAGAGATCCTGATGTGTTTAAACCCTTATGGGTAACTGATTTTCCTTTACTTGAATGGGATGATGAAACCCAAAGGTTTTATGCTATGCATCATCCCTTTACATCACCCAAACCAGAAGATACGGCACTTTTGGAAAACGATCCGGGAGCAGTACGTGCTAATGCCTACGATATGGTAATTAACGGTGTTGAAATCGGTGGAGGTTCAGTGCGTATTCACGATCGCGAATTGCAGCGTAAAATGTTTGGTATTCTGGGATTTACTGACGAAGAAGCTCAAAAGCAATTTGGATTCCTAATGAATGCTTTTGAGTATGGTGCACCTCCGCACGCCGGCATTGCTTTGGGATTCGACAGGTTAACGGCTATGTTTGCCGGCCTTGACAGTATTCGCGATGTGATTGCATTCCCCAAAAACAATGCAGGAAGGGACATGATGATTGACTCGCCCTCAAGCATAGCAGAGGCACAACTGGAAGAACTCTTTTTGCAGTTGAAAAGGGTTGAGGAATAGTTTAATTAGTTAAAAGTTTAGCTCTCTTTTTAAGTCTTTGATCCGGCTTTTGCTTACGTTTACCTGATTGCCATTTGATAAGATAATCACATAGCTTTCTTTACCGTACTGCTCCATCTTTTTAATGTGTTTTATCTGAACGATATTAGACCGGTGTATGCGTATGAACTGTTCAGCAGGAAGGTTTTGTTCCATATAGCTCATGGTGTCCTTTTTCATAAACCGACCTTCTGGTGTATGTATCATAACATAATCATCCTGAGCTTCCAGCTGGATGATTTCATCTATTGGAATAATATGAATTTGACTGCCGTTTTTTACAACAATACGTTCCAGGGTTTCTTGTTGTTCATGTACAGTATTTACAAGTTTTTTTACTGTTTCAGCATCTTTCATTTTGTGCTTCAGGCGTTCTACAACTTTGTCAACAGCCTGATGGAGCCTGTCTTTTGAAAATGGCTTGAGTAAGTAATCTACAGCATTCATTTCAAAAGCCTTGATGGCATATTGGTCGTAAGCGGTAGTAAAAATAATCTCAGGCAAATCTTCATCCAATAGTTCAAGTAATTCAAAACCTGTAAGTTTTGGCATTTGGATATCCAGGATCACCAAATCAGGTTTGTTTTCCTGAATGCCTTTGAGGCCACTAAAGCCATCTGCAAATTCTGCGATTACATCAATGGACTCATGCTCACTTAAAAAACGTTGCAGCAGCATACGTGCAGGTGCTTCATCTTCGATGATTAGTGTGCGTAAGGCAGCTTTCATAGGGATAAGGTTTTATTTACAAACTTATTTCTTTTTGTTGGGATTGATTGGAATACGCAAAATTACTTCAAAGGTAATCTTTTCGCGTTTTATTTCTATCAGATCAGAACGTTGATAAATAAGCTGAAGGCGATTACGAATATTCTTTAAGCCAATACCTTCTCCTTTTGGTTTGGTAGCTTCCGGATCAAAATCATTTTGAATATGTAGCTCAACAAAAAGATCATTAGGCATACAACGCAATTCGATCAGTACTTCTTCAGTGCTGTGATAAACCCCGTGTTTAATGGAGTTTTCGAAAATAGGTTGCAATATCATATTTGGTATTTCTGCTTGCAAGCAGGCTTCCGGAACATTTTTCTGGTATTTTAACCGATGACCAAAACGCACTTTTTCGATATCAAGATAACGTTCAATATTTTCAAGCTCTTTTTTAAGAGTAGTTGTTTCGTTACGGTCATGACTTAAAGAATAACGCAGAAAATCGGACAGTTTGATTACCATTTCCTGTGCTTTTTCGGGGCTGCTCATTGTGAGTGAGCTGATCGAATTGAGGCTGTTAAACAAAAAGTGTGGATTGATTTGTGACTTTAAAGCACTCAATTCGGCTTCTCTAACCAAACTGTTTAGTTCAGTTTCAACGCGCATTTTTTGCTGTAGGTCTTCATAATATAACATCATATAATAAATCAGCACGAAAATGAGATAGAAAAAAGCACCTATCACAGCGCGCCATGGAAGAGATTCATTTAGAAATGTAAGATAAATCTCATCATTTGGTTCAAGGGCTTGCATCAGGAAATATCCACTGGCCAGCCATGCAGAGATAGTTACGATTCCAACAAGCATATGATTGACAATCAAATCAAAACTGTTTTGCCTTTCTTTCATGTTGAAGCGCAGCACATACCAGATATTGAACCCAATTAAAGCCAGTAAGCCGTTAAAAACAACCGCATCATTGATACTTGCGATTAAATTAAGCTCCTGATAATAGGAAAGAATGGCTGCCTGGATGATCATTAGTGTCATCCAAACAGCCAGATATATGATGAGATAATTGCGGTTTTTTACGAATGGATTTAACATAGTAAAAGCCGTTTGGTGTGTTGGTTAATTGTATTGAGACGTATCCGGGAATAAAAAGTTACGCCTAATAGCTTTTAAGTTCTAATCCTCCAAAAATCACTACACCTTTAATAACAATTGTTTTTTCAGTATCAGGATTTGGAACTACCAATCGTTTATCACTAAACCCGCCTAAAATTGAGACAACCTCAGATTTCACTTTCCAGTCGTCCGGCACAACAAGGTTTGATCCACCAAACAATATAAAGGTATCAATAACGCATCCTTCTTTGGAGGGATTTGCAGCTTTCAGGTCGATATCGCTGCCACCAAATATGGCTGTAATCTTGCCACCTTTAAAGTTGTCTGAAGTTACGCGTGTATTGCCTCCACCAAATACGGCCAGTTCGTCTATGTATTCATCCGGGTGAATATTGGGGTTATTGCTGGCATTAAACACGTGCTGTCTGCTTCCGCCGTGTGTATCTTTTGAACCATTGTCTCCGCGTCTGGTGAGGATAATCAAACCAATTCCAATAAGTAAAGAGGGCCAAAAAATAGTACTGAAACGAATGCGATAGTCTAATAATTCAGGTAGCCAGAATAAAACGCCTAATCCAATTAAAATGAAACCGGTTGTGCGGTTTTGTTTGTTGGAAAGCGTTATGATTCCAATACCTATTAAAAGGGTTTTCCAGGAAATCAGATAGTGACTTAAATCAAAAGATAATAAGTTCAACTGATCAAGTAAGAGTAGTCCGCCGGCTAATATGAGCAATACGCCTGCTACTACACGTCTGTCGATAGATGAGGGTTTTGTTTCCATGATATTTTCGTTTTATCAAATTTCTAAATCAATTTTTAGCGAAAATACATTATCTGTAAGGCGTCCTCAAGAACAAATAGGCCAACAGGTGAATTTTGTCGGTGAATGGCGGAAGATATTGGTCTGGATTAGCCAGGTTTATCCACAATGAAAAAACTTGCTTACCAGTTGCATAATTTTTTCTTCATCATTTCCGATTTCCTGACGCAGGTTTTTATCATTGAAAGCCTTGAGATTCTTTATGATAAACTGCAGGATGCTTTCTGAAAACACACCATTTTTTGTGTAATAGCCAAGGTGTTTTTCCAGCGCTTCTGCTGATTCCACACAGCTTGTAGGAAGTTGTTCCAGTTCAGCCTGTTTGTTTTTGTGTTCTTCGTCAAAGATATTCACATCCACATATGTTTTTTCAGCAAACTCAAGCGCAGCTTCCATTGTAAGTCCGTGATGAGCGGCAACTGTTAAACCAGCCATTAAAAGATAAATATCTGCTGATCCGTCGGGAGCACGAAATTCAACGGTTTGTTTTTGCCTGAAGTCCAGCTTAACAGGTTTTTCCTGTGGGTTTGCATCGGCAATCATATCAGTGGCGGTAGTCCATCCCAGGGGTACTCTTACAAGTACAGAACGATTGCGGTCGCCCCAGCAGATATTTGTTGGAGCTTCCTGATGCGGCACCAGTCTGAAATAGGAAGTAGGGTTTGCGTTGCCAAAAGCGGTGAGAGAAGCAGCAAGTTTTAGATAACCGGCAATAGCTTTTCTTGCTTCGTCACTAAGAGCGCCATTATTCATCATGACACTTTTTCCGTTTTTCATTAGCCTGGTGTGCACATGCATACCGCTTCCGGCTTTGCCAACAGTTATTTTCGGAGCAAACGTAATGGTAACATCATAACGATAGGCTAGTTTTCGCATGATCCATTTTGCTACAACCAGCTGATCAGCTGCGTCTTCAACATTAGTTGGAAGAAACTCTATTTCGTTTTGCTCATAATTTTTACCATCTTTCGAAAAATTGCCAACTTCAGAATGACCATATTTTATCTGACCTCCGCTCTGAGCAATCAGCCGCATGGCTTCACGCCGGAAATCGCCGTATTTGTTAAAAGGGGATGATTCGTGATAGCCTTTTTGGTTTACCGCAGGATAGAGCTCTTCTTCTTCGGCAATGATATAATATTCGAGCTCTCCCATGGTTTCAAATTCAAATCCTGTTTCGGATATGAGTGCCTGGTGAGCCTTTTTCAAAATATATTCTGGTGAACTTTCAAATGGTTTTCCATGTCTGTCGTAAAACGAGCAAAGTAAATCCAGTGTTGGAACTTCTGCAAAAGGATTAACAAAAGCGGTTTTATATTTCGGAATCACATATAAATCACTTGAACCAGCCTCAACAAATGGAAACAAACTAGATCCATCAACCCTTTCGCCGGAAGATAGCAATCCTTCAAGATGTTCGCGGCTGTTGATTATGAAATTGAGTGTTTTTAATCGGCCGTCCCAGGCTGCATAGCGAAAGTTAATCATCTCAATATCATTGTCCTCAATAAAACGAATAAGGTCAGCACGCGTAAACTCATAAGAAGGTTTGTTCAGGTATTGTACCAATGGATTGGGGTTCATTGCGGTAAATTCGTTCATAGGTCTGTCTATTTTTGTGAAAAGGGCTACAAACTTACTAAAACTAGGGTGATATGTTTGAACCAGACTTCTTTAATAATGCAATTTATATACGATTCAAATAACTTATAAGCCGGATTTCTTATGTCCAACTTTTAACTAATTCGCGATTTGAAATGCATTTTTTTTACTTTTACCATTTAAAGATTCTGACTTAGATAGTTTTGTTGGAATTTATTATCCTAAATCAAAAATTGTTTTTCATGAAGAAATTGTTAGTTGTAGTATTCAGCTTTTTGCTTGTGAACGTTTTTGCACAGCAAGAGACCTATCAAAAAATCCGAATAGATTTAAATAACACAAGCCTGCAAGAGCTTGCTGTTCTTGGGGTTTCATTGGATGCAGCAAATTATAAAGCTGGTCATTTTATCGAACTGGAACTTAGCATAACAGAGGTTGAACTCATACAAAATGCAGGGTTTACCTACACGGTGTTAGTTCAAGACTTATCTGCTTTTTACAAGGAACGTAGTTTATCAGAAGAAGGTCTTAGAATAAATCGTGATCCGGCAGATGAGTTTCCTGTTCCCGAAAACTGGGAGTATGGCTCAATGGGAGGTTTTTACACCTATGAGGAAGTAATGGCTAAACTGGATTTTATGGCCGAACAATGGCCTGATTTGATTACAGTAAAAACACCAATAAATGAAGATTTATTATCCCATAATGGTAATCCCATCTGGTGGGTGAAAATCAGCGACAACCCAAATGAAAATGAAGATGAACCTGAAGTTTTGTACACTGCATTACATCATGCGCGTGAGGGTATTGGAGTGCAGCAGATGATATATTTTATGCTGCACTTGCTCGAGAATTATGACACCGACGAACGTGTACAAACCATTGTAAACAGCCGTGAGTTATACTTTGTGCCTGTTTTGAATCCGGATGGTTACCTCTATAATGAGCAAACTAATCCCAACGGCGGCGGTATGTGGCGCAAAAACCGCCGAAATAATGGTGGTTCGTGGGGCGTGGATATTAACCGTAACTATGGTTTTATGTGGGGGTTAGACGATAATGGCTCTTCTCCCTATCCTACAAGCGAAACCTATCGTGGCCCTGAAGCGTTTAGCGAACCCGAAACACAAAATATAAAACAGTTTGTGGAAGAGCATGAATTTATGATCGCACTGAACTATCATTCTTACTCAAATTTATTGCTTTACCCATGGGGTTTTACTGAAGACCCTTGTCCCGACGACCCTGTTTTTTATGCGCATGCCAGCTTGATGACGCGTGACAACAATTATACTTTTGGTCCCGGAAGTTCAACTATTTATCCTACCAACGGAGGTTCAGACGACTGGATGTATGGTGAAACAGAGAATAAAAACCAGGTATTTGCCTACACACCTGAATTGGGTAGTAGTAGTGATGGTTTTTGGCCTTCTATAAGTCGTATTATTCCTCTGTGTCAGGAAAACATGATTCAAAACATTTATGCAGCATGGCTTTCTGGTAGTTTTGGTAAAATCACAGAAACAACTGAACCAATTATATCAGCCACTGAGTTTTATCTTACTTTTGATTTACAGCGTCTTGGATTTGGAGATACAGATAACTGGACAGTAAGTGTTGTGCCTCTTACTGATAATATTTTGGAGACAGGAGATCCTGTCAGTTTTGGAAACCTGGAATTACTCGAAACTGTATCAGATTCATTACCAATATCTTTAACTCCTGAAATATTAAGCGGTGATACGCTTAGATTTCTGCTTCAACTTGATAATGGCGAATTTGTTACTACTGATACTATTGTAAAATTTTATGGCACTACTTCAATAATTTTTGAAGACGATGGAGAGGATTTTGACAACTGGACAAGTGCAAAGTGGGACAATACGGTGGCTGCTTTTCATTCACCTATTGCCTCTATTACAGATTCACCCAATGGGGATTACGCAGATAATGAAAACAATATAATTACGCTTAACAATCCGATTGAAATTCCCAATACGAGCATGGCCTTACTACGTTTTTGGGCTAAATGGGATATCGAATTCAGCTATGACTATGTACAACTACAAATACGTGAAAACGGCATCGGAAGCTGGACAGCACTCGAAGGTATGTACACAAAACCCGGCTCTGGCAATCAGGCAACAGGCGAACCACTTTATGATGGCAATCAGGATTGGGTGCAGGAAACAATCGACCTTACACCTTTTGCCGGTGAATCAATCGAGTTACGTTTTGTTTTAAGAAGTGATGGTTATGTGACTGAAGACGGTTTTTATTTTGATGAGATGGAATTGATAATGCTTGATATAGAAACCGCTATTGAATCCTTGGAAGAAAATAAAAATCAGTTTCATATTTATCCGAATCCCGCAAAGGATTGGATTACTGTTAGTACAAATGAACAGCTTAGTGAAGCAACTACAATTCAGCTTTTTGATTTGAGTGGAAAAGTTGTCAATGAATGGTTTATTCAAGCTGGTCAAAAACACAGAAAGGTATCTTTGTCTGATCTACCATCCGGCACTTACATACTTCAAATACAATCAGCTGATTATGTTCAATACGAAAAGCTAAACATACAATAACCGAAGAATACTGGCTTTTGCTGACGCATAGGCCTGGGTTTTTCTGAATGCTTGAAATTAGTGTAGAACAAAGATCAGTTAGTTCAAAATTAAATATTGAGTATAAAAGCCTATGATAGAAACAATTAAACTGGATGGTCTTCAGTGGCATCATATTCAAAATCCTACAGAAGAAGATTTTGAAATGTTAAATGAGATCCACGAATTTCATCCACTTGATATTGAAGATTGCCGCTCTTTGAACCAAAGGCCAAAAATTGATATTTATGATGACTATTACTTTCTGATCCTTCACTTTCCTAATTTTGATCGTCAAAATGTATTCATCAAAACCAAGGAGATTAAAATGTTTTGGGGAGAAAAATTTATCATAACCCTCGAAAAATCTCCATGGCTTGCCAGTCAGTTTTTTAACGAGAATAGAACCTTTAAAGAAGAAGAGGAACAACTTAGGGTTGAAACATCTGATGCCTTGCTTTATCGTATTTTGGAACGTTTAATGCGCGAATCGCTCTACCTGCTCAGAAAAGTAGGACTTGACCTGGAATTAATCAATCGCGAGCTTTTTGGAAAAAAGCAAGTAAAAATTATTGAACGGATTTCGGTCACACGCAAAAACATAATTCTGATCAATACTATCTTTAAACCACAACTCAGGTTGTTTCACAAGTTTGAAACAGGTCAGATAAGTGGTTTTGCCGGAGAAGAAATGGAAGATTACTGGGGCAATATTCTTGACTACTATCAAAAAATGTGGGACATGACTGAAGATTATGAAGAATTAATCGAAGGATTGTCAAAAACCTTTGATAGTATGCAGACGAATAAAACAAATGAGATCATGAAAATTCTAACCCTCATTTCTTCCATTATTCTGCCACTTACCTTTATAACAAGTCTTTATGGTATGAATGTAATGCTTCCGTTTGCCGAGAATAAAACGGCATTTTGGCTATTACTCATTGGGATGCTTTTAATCAGTGGCTTGATGATTTTTTATTTCAAAAGACGTCGCTGGATGTAAATGAAACTATTTTATTTATCAAATGTTTATAACACCTTACACATGAAAAAATCAATTTTTTTAACCTGGCAGAGAATAATGGGCTTAGTTGTTATGCTTCTGTTCTCGCATCAAATTTTAGCTAGTATGCCTCCACAGATTCCTTTGGAAGACTTTTTTAAAAACCCTGAAAAAAGTGCTTATCAGATAAGTCCTGACGGAAAATACATTTCCTATATGGCACCTTATGAAAGTCGTATGAATATTTTCGTACAGAAAGCCGGAAGCGACAAAGCCACGAGGCTTACCTCAGAAACAGATCGTGATATTGCCGGCTACTATTGGGCCAATGACTCCAGAATTTTGTTTTTAAAAGACAGCGGTGGTGATGAGAATTTTGCACTGTACGGAGTTGATAAGGATGGTAAAAACAGTAAGTGTTTGACATGCTTTGAAAATGTTCGCACGCAAATTATTGATGACCTTGAAGACCAGCCCGAATTTGTAATCATCGGACTTAACAAGCGCAACGCAATGGTTTTTGATCCTTATCGCCTTAATATTGAAACGGGCGACATGGAAATGCTGGCCGAAAACCCGGGAAATATTCAAGGATGGATGACTGACCATGATGGTAAATTGCGTATAGCGATTGCCATCGTAGATGGTGTAAATACGCAATTGCTCTATCGCGACGATGAATCGCAGGAATTTGAAGCTGTATTAACCACCAGTTTTAAGGAATCCTTGAGCCCTGACTTTTTTACCTTCGACAACAAATTTTTATATGCCACTTCTAATCTCGGACGAGATAAATCAGCTGCCGTAATTTTTGATCCCAAAACAGCTAAAGAAGTAGAGATGCTCTACGAAAATGATGCATACGATGTGAGCGGAATTAGCTATTCACGCAAAAGAAAAGTAATTACTTCTGCCAGCTATACATCATGGAAACGTGAACGCCACTTTTTTGATGACGAAAGCAAAGCTTTATTTGAGAAGCTGGAGTCCTTGCTGAGTGGTTACGAAATAGCCATTACTGCAAGTGATAAGGCTGAAGAGAATTATATCATCCGTACTTATAGCGATCGTTCGATGGGAGCCTATTTTTTATACAACAAAAAGAAGGACAAACTCACAAAAATACAAGAAGTGAGCCCTTGGCTTAACGAAGATCAAATGGCCGAAGTTAAACCTATCCAATACACATCGCGCGACGGTTTGGTAATACATGGTTATCTTACCTTGCCAAAAGGTGTTGAAGCCAAAAACCTGCCTGTAGTTGTAAACCCGCATGGTGGTCCATGGGCACGTGATAACTGGGGTTTTAATCCTGAAATTCAATTTCTTGCAAACAGAGGGTTTGCAGTACTTCAAATGAATTTCAGGGGTTCAACAGGCTATGGAAAGTCATTCTGGGAAGCTTCATTTAAGGAATGGGGTTTGAGTATGCAGAATGACATTACAGATGGTGTTTACTGGTTGATTCGCGAAGGTATTGCCGACAGAGACCGGGTGGCAATTTATGGTGCAAGTTATGGTGGATATGCTACTTTGCAAGGACTTGTTGTAACACCTACTCTTTATGCTGCAGGTGTTGATTACGTTGGTGTTTCTAACCTTTTTACCTTTATGCAAACTATTCCGCCATACTGGAAGCCAATGCTCGATATGATGTACGAAATGGTTGGACACCCGGAAAATGACAAGGCACAGTTTGAGGCCACTTCTCCAGCCCTGAATGCTGACAAAATTATTGCCCCCTTATTTGTTGCTCAGGGAGCAAATGACCCACGTGTGAATATAGCAGAATCTGATCAGATTGTGGAAGCAATACGCGAAAGAGGTATCGAAGTGGAATACATGGTGAAAGATAACGAAGGGCATGGCTTCAGAAATGAAGAAAATCGCTTTGATTTTTATCGTGCTATGGAGGCTTTTTTACAAAAACACCTACTCAACTAATGTATTAACATCAAGCTTAACAGGCTTTTAACAAAAATACAACTTGTTAATTTAGGGTAGAAGGCGTACTTTTACCCTAAATTTTTTAATTATGAAGAAATTTACCAAATGGTTTTTTATTGGATTAATTGCTTTAATAGCTATTGCAATTGGTCTGTATTTTTATGTAGCATATTTGGTAAAAAAGGAAATTTATAATCAATTTGATAAAACAGCATTAAGTGAATACTATGCGCTGTCAATAAACCGTATCGGGTATAATATTTTCACTCAAAACCTTATTATTCATAATTTTAGTCTATTACCAGTGGAGCAATCAGATTCAACTAAGCCCGCTGCTCCGGAAAATAGCCTTAAGATAAAACGTATTGAAGTCAAGCAGTTTGATGTAAATCGCCTGATTAATGAAAGGGAAATCTATACATCAAAACTATTGCTTCACCAGCCACATCTTGAAATAGATGAACTTATTAAAAATCAGAAACTTCTGACCTCAAAGAACAATGACTCAACACCAAAACAGGCATTAAAGAAAATTATTGTAGAACAATTTGTTCTGGAGGATGGGTTCATTAAACTGCGAAACGAAAGCAATCAGGCAGATAACATTCGTTTACCATCTGTTAATTTAAAATTTGAAGGAATTCGGGTAAATTTTGACAGCCTCAGTAAGAAACCCAATGTTGGCTTATCTCTTGCCACGCAATTACAACTCGATTCTCTTAGCTTTCGTTTACCCGGAACCTACTATAAACTATTTATAAATACATCAGAAATACTGCCACAATCTCAGGATCTGAAATTTTCAGGTGTAAAGCTTTATCCTATCAGAGGACTGCATGCACAAGCTGTTGGCCTGAGAAAACAGAACGATGTTGTTGAAATTGATGTAAAAACCGTTCAAACAACCGAATTCGATCTTACAGACTTAATTAGCGGAAATGGGCTTTTCATGGACGAGCTGCTGCTTGACGAACCTACGGTTCGGTTAATGCGCGACAAAAGACTACCTGAAGATGAAAACAGAAGACCAAAAATGCCTCAGCAGCTTGTTCGCAACATTAAGGGAAATTTTAGTATTGATACGATATTACTTCAGAATGCAAGTATTTATTACACAGAACTAATGGGTGATAAACCGGATACTCCCACCATTAATTTTGATAGTGTATTTACAACAATTACTGGTTTTACCTCTTTAAGTACAAATGATGGTAATAAGAGAGAGCTTATTGCAAGTAGCAGTGGGATTATTTTGGGTGAAGCACATTTTGAAAATAAGATCAACTGGCACTTCACACCCGACAACAGCTTTGATTTTCATGGTCGCCTGGGGGGTATGAATGCAAGTGCAGTAAATGTTGTAAGCGAAAGTGCTGCGGGTGCTTTGTTTCGCTCAGGAGTTATCGATTCGGTTTTTTTCAAGGGTTTGGGCAATCAGGATGCTGCCTCCGGAATGTTTGAAATGCGCTACCACGACCTGGTGGTTGATGTAACACAAAAACGTTCCAACAATCCTAATAAGTTTTTAAGTCTGATTGCCAATTTAATCCTTCGACGTGAAAATCCGGCTGAAGGAGAAGGCATTCGGCAGGTCCAAATGCAAACAGCGAGGGTTCCTTACAAGGGCTTTTTTAATATGTATTGGAAAACAATAGAAAACGGCTTGCTTAATACTTTAAAACCAGGCAAGCGTCAGCGCATGAATAAAGATGACGCATTGCGCAAGGAATGGGAGCGTTTTAAAAAAGAAATTGCTCAGTAATACTATGCGAAAATCAGGCGATTAAGAACATTGCAAAATACTCCGTAAGATTCAATCTGCTAACAAGCAAAGCAATTCCCTATTTTTGCAGCATGAAAAAACTCCCTCAAACCATTGAGATTATGGCACCTGTTGGCTCCTATGAGTCGCTGATGGCTGCCATTCAGGCTGGTGCCGGATCAGTGTATTTTGGTATAGGTGCATTGAATATGCGGTCGAAGTCATCAAAAAATTTTACAATCAATGATTTAAAAGAGATTGCATCGATTTGTGAAGTGAATCAGGTTCGTAGTTATGTTACGATCAACACTGTAATTTTTGATGAAGAACTCGATGAAATGAAACGCTTGGTTGATGCAGTTAAATCCAATCGCATCACTGCTGTGATAGCATCAGATCAAGCGGTTATACAATATGCACGGCAACAAGGGGTTACGGTACATATGTCAACCCAAACCAATATCACAAATATAGAAGCTGTTCGTTATTATGCGCAGTTTGCTGATGTAATGGTGACTGCACGCGAGCTTAATTTGAGTCAGGTGAAAGCTATTACCGCGAAAATCCGGCAAGATAAAATCACGGGGCCATCCGGCGAATTGGTGCGAATAGAAGTGTTTGTTCATGGCGCCTTGTGCATGGCAGTTTCAGGAAAATGTTACCTCAGCCTCGACTTAATGAATTCTTCTGCCAACCGAGGCGCCTGTCTGCAGCCATGCCGCAGAGGATATACTGTAAAAGACCGCGATAGCGAACTCGAAATGGAGGTGGATAACGAATATATCATGTCGCCAAAAGACCTGAATACCTTACCGTTTTTAGATAAACTCCTCGATGCAGGGGTTGAAGTACTTAAGATTGAAGGACGCGGCCGCTCACCTGAATATGTAAAAGTTGTTACTAAAGTATATCACGAAGCTGTGGAAGCCGTTCTGGAGGGAACATTTGATCAGCAAAAGGTAGATGCCTGGCAGTCGAGACTTTCAGAGGTTTATAATCGTGGTTTTTGGGACGGGTATTATCTTGGCCGAAAAGTGGGTGAGTGGACAGAAAACTATGGTTCGCAGGCCACTAAACGAAAAGTTTATGTGGGAATGGTGACTAATTATTTTAGTAAGATTGGTGTTGCAGAAATTAAAATGGAAACCCACAACATGGCATTGGAAGATGAGATTTTGATCATTGGACCTACAACCGGTGTTGTTGAAGAGCAACTTACAGAAATACGGGTAGAACTTCAACAGGTTGAACAAACCAAAAAAGGAGAGCTCTGTTCTATCCCTGTCAATACGCTTGTTCGCAGAGGAGACAAAGTTTACAAACTTGTTGAAACCAAACCGCAATCCTGATGATTACACAAAACCTGCACACACATACCGTTTTTTCCGATGGCAAATCAAGCCCCGAAGAGGTTGTAAAGGCAGCTATTGATTTTGGACTTCAAAGCATTGGATTTAGCGATCATGCGCCTGTTCCGTTTGCAAACGCCTTTAGCATCCCCGATGGAGAGCTGGCAAACTATAGTACAAAAATCAAACAGCTAAAGACTGAATATGCCAATCAAATTGAAATCTTGCTCAGTCTGGAAGTGGATCATATCCCGGGCTTGATGGATGATTTTTTTATTAAAAATCCTGATTTGGAACTGGATTATACCATTGGTTCAGTTCATCTGGTAGGAGCGCATGACCCGACAAATTTGTGGTTTATTGATGGACCCCAACGCGAAATCTATGATGATGGTTTACAGCAGTTTTTTGGTGGTGATATCCGTAAGGCAGTAAAAGCATTTTATCATCAAACCAATCGGATGCTTGAGCATCAAACACCTGATATTATTGGGCATCTGGATAAAATAAAGATGCATAACCAGCACCGGTTTTTCAGTGAGGATGAGCCATGGTATCGTGCTTTGGTGCGCGAAACACTTCAGTTGATCAGCGAAAAAGAAGTGATTGTTGAACTAAATACACGCGGAAAATACAAAGGTCGTTCTGACAGCCTTTTCCCTTCGGATTGGATTTTGAAAGAAATGAATACCTTGAAAATTCCTGTGATAGTTAGCTCAGATGCCCATCAGGCCCAGGAACTTATATTACTATTTGATGAAGCCATTGAAGCATTGAAAATGGCAGGATATCACAGTATCCGTAATTTCCGAAACAAGCAATGGCAGGAGCAATCACTGTTTTGATTCAGATTTCTCAAAATCTGTTGGTTTTTATACTTTTACACCTTACATAAACGTTAACCATCAGTGAATCTTTACGCTCAAAAAAAACGGTGGAAAATAGTGCTGGCCATAATTGCTTTGGTCATCATCGGTGCATCGATCTATTATACCAACCTTCTCGTCAATCGTTTTGCTGTGCAGGAGCGTACACAGATTAGGGTATGGGCAGATGCCGTGCAACGTCGTGCCAGCCTGATGAATATCACGGAGGCTTTTTTTGATGAAGTGCGCGAGCAGGAGCGAAAACGTATTGAACTTTTTGCATCCGCCTACCGCAGATTACTTGCCGATGCTCCCAACGAAAACCTGAATTTTTACCTTGAAATTATTTCCAATAACAATAGCATTCCGGTTATTATTACAGACGAAAACCGGCATGTGCAGCTGGGAGCCAATCTGCCTCCACATCAACAGAATTTAGACAGTCTGACGGATGCCCTGATTGCTGAATATACCGTGTATGACCCGATTGAAATCAGCTTGGGAGGATCAAAAAAACTCATGGTTTACTACAAAGAGTCTGTCATTTTTTCTGAAATGAAAAATGTATTGGACGACCTGGTGAGTTCCTTTTTTAATGAAGTTGCCTTAAACGCAGTAAGCGTTCCGGTAATCATTACAGACAGTACACAAAACACTGTCATTCAGTTTGGTAATTTGGATGAGTCGCGCATGGAAGACAGCACTTTTGTAAAGCAACAACTGGACGAAATGGCTTCTGAAAACACACCTATTTCTATTACGCTTGAAAATGTTGGCCAGACTTATATCTTTTACAGAAGTTCAGATTTATTGCTTCAGATGCAATTTTTTCCATTGCTTCAAATTTTAATTATAGCCTTGTTTTTGATTATGGCTTATCTGTTGTTTAGCTATGCACGAAGGTCGGAGCAAAATCAGGTGTGGGCAGGAATGGCCAAAGAAACAGCACATCAAATTGGCACGCCACTCTCGTCGCTTATGGCATGGATTGAATTGCTCAAGATGCGACCCGAAAAAATTGACGGCGTGGAGGAAATGGAAAAAGATGTTCAACGCCTCGAATCTATTACAGAGCGCTTTAGTCGCATTGGATCAGCACCAGTGCTCGAACCTTCAAATATTACAGCAGTTATTGAGGATACTATTGATTATCTGAAAAACCGCAGCTCCCGCAAAGTCATCTACAAGCTACATATGCCTGCTGAGCCGGTAATTGTGCCTTTAAATGTTTCACTTTTTCGCTGGGTGATAGAGAATCTTTGCAAGAATGCCATCGATGCCATGAGCGGGCAGGGAACGATTACTATCAAAATGCAAACAGAAGATCGTTACCTGATAATTGATGTGAAAGATACCGGAAAAGGCATGCATAAATCTGCTTTTACAGCTGTTTTTAACCCTGGTTATACCAGCAAAAAGAGAGGATGGGGATTAGGTTTATCTTTAGCGAAACGCATTATCAAAGATTACCATAAAGGAAAGATATTCGTTAAAGCATCAGCTATTAATGAAGGAACAACCTTTCGTATTATGTTGAGATTAAAGTAGGGACTTTTACTTTAGTCCGCCAAAAACCAATAATGGAATAGAAGACCTAAACAATAATTTGCGGCTAAGGCCAGGTTCAAATAACTGTGACAGCAAGTTTTGTTTTTTTGCCGTAATCGCCAAAACATCTATTTGATGCTCCTGAATAAAACGCTCTATTCCGTCCAGCGCATCAGCACTTTCGAGCAATCCACATTCTACTTCAAAACCCTGATAAAAACGATTAAAGTGCTCCCGCATCAGGCGCATGCGTGTTTCATCGACCACAAGACTTCCCTGCTGATGGATATGCAGGCAGTAAATTTTGGCATTAAATGGCCTCACAAAAGCCATAAGCCTGCTCAAACTATCTAAATCTGTATTATCAAAACTGGTTACATATAGTAATCGTTTTGTTTGTTCAAAACTGCTTTCATCATAAGATGGCGGTATAGCAAGTACTGGTATTTTTCCTTTTGAAATAGCCTTTAGGGTTGTGCTTCCAAAAAAGCCTCTTTCAAACCGTTGTTTTCCCTTGGTGCCCATTACAATTAATCCCGGCTTGTAATGGTGTGCTGCTGCCGAAATAGCTTCTGAAGCATTTCCTCTAATCAAATCAAAGTCAACATCAACTCCTCTGATTCTTTTTCTTTTAATTTGAATTTTCAATTCTTCCTGAAACAGCTCCAATCGCGCTTCAGCTTCAGCTTCAGCATTTTTTAACTGAGCTTCGATATCTGTTTGCATGGCATACATCTCGCCCCAGGCAAAATGTTCTGCGGCAACAGGCATCCATGCATGCATCAGTCTGATGTCTGCTTTCATATAGGCAGCCAGTTTTAAGGCATAACGGGCAGCTTTTTCACTTTCATCTGAAAAATCAACCGGAACTAAAATTCTTCTTACACTGCGTAATAATTTGATAGTGCTTTCTTTTTCACTTCCACTTGCCCTTACAAGGTCGTTCACATAGCGTTGTGCATCAGGTAGATCACTTTCATTTACATGTATTATCACTTCCGATGCAGAGCCTGAAGTCTGACTTAAAAAGCAAGGAATACCCTCCGATTCCAGCCGTACCTTAATTAATAGCGCTCTCGAATAAGTGTAACTTCCAATATTAATTATAGCCGGATCGTTCGTTTCAGAAGACTGCATAACATCTTTAATTGAGTGTTGTGTATTTGACGAAATAACCCACTAATATACTAAATTTTATTATGTAAAGCAATGTTTTTGTGAATAATATAAATAATCATGTGTGCTGGTTAATGGATTGGCAGACTGAAAATGAAACAGAAAACTTCCGGGAAAAAGATTTGATTGGAATAAAAACTTGTTATGTCCGTAATTCAAACTATCTTTGCCGCCCCAAAAATATCTGATAATGAACTCAAAAGATCAATCCGGAAAGAGACCCCGCATTCGCAAAACAGAAGAGCGCAGCTTTGAAAAACCGGATAATTCCAGGTTTTCTAAACCTCAAAGAAAAGAAGAAGGAGATAATCGAAAACCGGAACGCAGACCCTATAAATCAACAGAAAGTAAAGATCAAAGGCTCGGCTACAACCGAAATAGAGATGAAAGGCTTGATGCTGGCAGAAGTTATCCCAAGCCAAAATTTAACAAGGACAGAAGATCATCCGATGCTGAAAATGATAGTTACAGAGACAGGCCTGCCAGAAGTGGCCAAAGAGATAATGACCGTCCAAAATATACCGGACGTAATACCAGCGAAGGACGATATGGAAAAGAACAATATGGAAGAAAACCTTATTCACGAAAAGCTTCTTCTCCAAAAGGATTTGAACGTGAAGATAATGGACTGATTCGTTTGAATAAATATCTGGCTGATTCTGGTGTTTGCTCTCGTCGTGAAGCTGATAAGCTAATAGAAGCAGGCGCTGTTACTGTGAATGGAAAAGTAGTAACACAACTTGGCACCAAAGTGAGCAGAGACGACAAAGTGGCTTATGGCGGACAAACGCTTAAACGTGAAGTGTTGCGCTATGTGCTGCTTAACAAACCAAAAGGGTTCTTAACTACAGCCGATGATCCAATGGATCGCAAAACGGTGATGGACCTGGTTGCAAATGCTTGTGATGAACGCATTTATCCTGTAGGACGACTCGACAGAAATACGCTTGGATTGCTTTTACTAACCAATGATGGTGAACTGGCCAAAAAACTAACGCACCCCAAATATGGAGTTAAGAAGCTATATCATGTTACATTGGATAAAGCCCTTACAAAGAACGATTTAATTAAAATTTCAGATGGTATAGAGCTGGAAGACGGCCCTATAAAAGCAGATGCAATTGCTTGGGTCACAGGCGTTGAATCGAAAAAAGAAGTTGGTATCGAATTGCATTCAGGCCGTAACCGAATCGTTCGCAGAATTTTTGAGAGTCTGGGATATAAAGTTGAAAAACTTGACCGTGTGCGTTTTGCCAGCCTTACAAAACTAAATCTTCCGCGTGGTCATTGGCGGCATCTTACCGAAAAAGAAGTAGCCATGCTTAAAATGCTGAAATAACTCCAAAAAAAAATAGTTCCTAAACACTTGTGCTATTGCAATAAAAAAGCCGGATCAAAAGTCCGGCTTTATCATTTGTTTAGGTTTGTTTTAGTACCTGTTTAAACAATTCAAATCACTGAAAGCAATTTTCAGGCGTTCGATCATGGCTTTTTCGCCTTCACGGAGCCATTTGCGGGGGTCGTAGTATTTCTTATTCGGGCTGTCTTCTCCCTCAGGGTTGCCAATCTGTCCTTGCAGGTAATCATGGCTTTTTGCCTCAAACTTACGTACGCCATCCCAAAAAGCCCATTGTGTATCGGTGTCAATATTCATTTTAACCACTCCATAACCAATGGCTTCCTTTATTTGAGCTGGTTCTGATCCTGATCCACCATGGAAGACAAAATTCACAGGATTGGTTTCTGTTTTATATTTTTCCTGAATATACTGTTGCGAGTTATGCAAAATGATGGGCTGAAGCTTAACATTTCCTGGTTTATACACCCCATGAACATTTCCAAAAGCTGCTGCCACTGTGAAGCGATCGCTTACAGTACTCAACACCTCGAAAGCACGGGCCACTTCTTCGGGCTGTGTGTAAAGCTTAGAACTGTCGACACCAGTATTATCCACGCCATCTTCTTCACCACCGGTGATTCCCAGTTCTATCTCGAGTGTCATGCCCATTTTCGACATCCGTTCGAGATAGCGTTTGCATATTTCCAGGTTTTCTTCCAATGGCTCTTCAGAGAGGTCGAGCATATGTGAGCTGAACAAGGGTTTGCCGTGTTGTTTGTAAAAGGCCTCTCCAGCATCCAGCAGACCATCAATCCATGGAAGTAGTTTTTTTGCTGCATGATCTGTGTGCAGAATAACAGGAACACCATAATATTCAGCGAGCTGATGAATGTGATGGGCTCCGGAAACAGCTCCGGCAATGGCTGCTTTTTCGTTTTCATTGGATAAACCCTTTCCGGCATAAAAAGACGCGCCGCCATTAGAAAACTGAATAATCACCGGTGAGTTTACTTCGCGGGCAGCTTCGAGCACAGCGTTTACAGAGTTGGTACCGATAACGTTTACTGCCGGCATGGCATATTTTTCAGTTTTGGCAAACTTGAAAATGATTTGCAGGTCGTCGCCACTTGCAACACCTGGTTTCACTAGATCTGATAACTTTTTTGACATGTTTGAAAAATTAATATTAATTATTTGATTTCTTGAATTGGCTTATTGGGTTAGTAGGTTTAGTGTTCCAGTTTACTGAGTTTGTCCAGCTGGTTTTTTATTATGGTCATTAATTCATTTTTATTGATTGGCTTGGCGATATAGTCATCAAAGCCGGATTCCAGCATTTTTTCTCGATCACCAGCCATGGCATAAGCCGTTTGTGCAATAAATGGGATTTTTCTGTAAATGGGATAATCTTCTTTTATTTTGTGCATCAACTGAATACCATCCCAGGGAGAGGGCAAATTAATATCAAAAAGCATCACCTGAAATACATGTCCTTTTTTGTTGCGCTCCCGGATTATTTTAAGTGTTTCTTCTCCATCAACAGCCATGGTGATATGCCCTGCCTTGTGCAGAATTTTTTGCAACACCATCCTATTCATGCGATCATCCTCAACAATGAAAATATCCAATTTTCCAATTTCAGGTGCATTTGGAATGGGAACTGCTTCTACAGGGTTTTGTGTTTGGTTAGTAGTAGGCTTGCAGGGAATAGTTAAACTGACGGTGGTTCCTACATTTCGCTTACTGTCTATCCGAATTTCACCCTGCATTAAATCGAGCAGTCGTTTGGCAAGCGGCAGTCCCAAACCAGCTCCCTGATACGACCTACCATAGCCCGAGCTTTCCTGCCTGAAGGCTTCAAAAAGATGAGCCTGATAGGAGTCATCCATTCCAACGCCGGTATCTTTAATGGCAATATGAACGCGATTTGTTTGGTGGTCGTAATGGCTGCGAATGGTAACAAACCCTTCATTGGTATACTTTATGGCATTGTCGATAAGAATATGAAAAACACGCATCAGCTTGGCATTGTCAGCAATAATTGCCGGAACCTCTTCTAACTTAGCCTTAAATGCCAGTGCTTTTTCGTTAGCAGCAAAACTGGAGAGGTCAATAACATTTTGCAGTATTTCATTTACCGAGCACTCATGTAGCTCCATGTCAATATCATTGGCTTCAATGCGACTGATATCAATGATATTATTGAGCAGGTTAAGCAAGCGGTCACCGCTTTGCTGAATACCCTGTGCATATTCATAAAGAGACTTGTTTTCCATCAGGGAAAGCTCTGTTTCGAGCAGGCTCGAAAATCCAATGATACCATTAAGCGGTGTACGAATTTCATGGCTCATATTGCTCAAAAAAGCGTTTTTTAAATAGTTTGCGTCTTCCGCTTTTTTAAGGGCAAGTTTTAATTTTAAATCTTTTTCTTGCCTTTCTTTCAGCTTTGCTTCCAGATGGGCTGTGCGGTTTTTTACCTCTTTATCAACTGCGGCTTCTTTTTCCTGGAATTCTTTTGTGAGCTGATTTTTTTCGTTTTGTAATAAGCTTAATTGTTTTCTGTCTTTTCTTAAAATAAGCAACAGCACCATTAACATTACCACCATTAATAATGCAGCAATTGTCAGGAAAAGAGTACTTGTGCTAAATCGTGTGCTTGATTTTTTTTCAGGTGTGGCTGCAAACGGTTTCGATGACAAATAGCTGCTATCATTTCTGGGTACACTTATCAATGCTAAAGCCTTACTTAGGTTTTTGTTGGCGTTCTCAAAATCATTTTGGGCAAATTGAATTTGTGCCAGTGTTTGAAGAGCTTCCGGTAGAAGCTCATTTGATGTTGGGAGTTGCTGGTTGTCAGCTATAAAGCTGTTCAGATATCGCAGGGCAGTGGCTGTATCAAAAATCAGATATGATTGAGCCAAGGCAAACTGTAAACCGGCTTTTTCTTCGGGACTGGCTTTTGCAAGTTTTGTTTCAAGGCTGTCGATAGCGAAAACCTGTTGGGTTGTTTGCGCTGTAACTGGTTTGAAAGCTGAAATGGCAGAAACAAAAATCAATACCAAAAAAGCAGCGAATACTTTTTTGGAATGACCGTAATGTGTTGTAAATAAGTTAACCACTAATGGTTGATGCATATTCATTTTTGTTTTCCCAAACAAAGTTACACTAATATTTATAATCTCATTTATTGAAAGATTATGCAAGTTGATCAGTAGGATTTATTTTTTAGTTTGTCAGGAGCACAGATAGCTAATATGCTCCAATTCCCTAATTGTGAAATAAATAACACTATTCTTATTTGGTCTAAATTACCATTTTTTGAATTATGTTGTATCTTTACCCACTTTAATTCGGATTGTAAAAACTCTAAAAATCTGGAATAAAACAACATACAATTTAATTATGATCAAAAAAGTTTTAATTGCCAACAGAGGTGAGATTGCCATACGCATCATGCGTTCATGCAGAGAAATGGGCATTGAAACCGTTGCTGTTTTTTCTGATGCTGATCGCACATCAATGCATGTGCGTTATGCAGATGATGCCTATTACATTGGGCCATCTCCTTCAGCGGAGAGCTATCTTCGTATGGATAAAATCATTGAAGTAGCAAAACAGTCAGGTGCCGATGCCATTCATCCCGGGTATGGGTTTTTATCAGAAAATGCCTCCTTTTCAGCTTTATGCCAAAAAGAAGGCATTATTTTTATCGGCCCCGATCCCTATGCCATCGAAACGATGGGGGATAAAATTACTGCCCGTAAAACCATGATTGCCGCAAATGTACCAGTAGTGCCTGGCACAACAGAACCCATCACCGATTTAAAAAAGGCTGTTGAAGTAATACATGAGATTGGATTACCTGTGATGATCAAAGCCAGCGCAGGTGGTGGCGGTAAAGGGATGCGGCTTGTAAAGGAGGAATCAAAAATTATTGAAGCTGTTTCAGCAGCACGTTCCGAAGCCAAAGCTGCCTTTGGCGATGATGCCGTTTACATCGAAAAGTATATTTCATCTCCACATCATATCGAGTTTCAAGTGCTTGGTGATAAACACGGCAATGTGGTTCATCTGTTCGAAAGGGAGTGCTCAGTGCAGCGCAGGCATCAAAAAGTTGTCGAAGAAACCCCTTCACCAATCATGACACCTGAAGTGAGGGCCGAGATGGGTGAAGCAGCTGTTGCTGCAGCAAAAGCAGTAAACTATCATGGTGCCGGTACCATTGAATTTATTGTGGACGACAACCTGAATTATTATTTTCTGGAGATGAACACACGCCTCCAGGTAGAACACCCTATTACGGAAAGGGTTGTAGGCGTTGATCTTGTGAAACAACAGATAAATATTTCCAATGGTTTGCCACTTTCCTTTAAACAGGAAGATCTGCAGCAAAAAGGACATGCTATAGAAGTTCGGATTTATGCTGAGGATTCAGATAATAATTTCATGCCTTCACCGGGAGTTATTAAACACATCACGGAGCCTTTGGGGCTTGGTGTGCGTCACGATGGATATGCTTATGAAGGATATGAAATACCCATGTATTATGACCCTATGATTTCCAAACTGATTGTTTGGGGCGAAACCAGATCTGACGCTATTGCCCGTCTTAAAAGAGCATTATATAACTATAAAATTACAGGTGTTAAAACATCTATCCCATACCTGAGTAGGATACTGGAAGTACCCGCTTTTGTTGAAGGACGATATAACACGCATTTTATTGAAGAAAATCAACAATACCTGAAACCCAGACAAAACTGTAGTGGCAGGTGTGAAGATGTAGCGGCAATAACAGCTTTTTACGATTATTTGACTAAGCTTGAAAAGCTGCAGCCGCAAGCACCTACAAAAGAACTTGGTAGCAATTGGAAAGACTTTGGACGGAAACGCTCTATTTTACGGTTGTAATTATAAATTGAAAGATAATGTCTTACGAAATAAAAATAAACGATCGCATGGCTCAGATTGAGCTGATAAGTCGTAATGGGAATCAGATTCAGGTGATGCTCGATAATAAATTGTATGAGTTGGATATTGTGGAAGTTGAAAAGGGTGTGTATAGTATTTTGCATAATAACCGGTCATTTAATGTGGAATTGGTTGAGGCTAAAAATGCCAAAAACTACACCGTTAATACGCTTTACGAATCCTTTGATGTACAAATTATTGATGCAGAAACCAAATACCTGATGAATCGTATGGGTGATGATGGTGAAGATGAAAAAGTGATTGCATCACCAATGCCCGGAAAAGTTGTTAAAGTGCTCGTTAAGCAAGGCGATGAGGTAAAGGCTGGCGAGACAGTAGTGATTGTTTCGGCTATGAAAATGGAAAGTGAGTACAAAGTGAAACAAGATCGGGTGATTAAAAAAGTGCTGGTTAAGGAAGGCGACACTGTTGCAGGTGATCAGCCAATGGTGATTATCGAATAATGTATTAATTGAAAAAACAGGAAGCCATGTCAATAGAAAACAAATTTCAACTACTCAAAGAAAAAGTCCAACAAGCCGAATTGGGTGGAGGTGAAGAAAGAATAAATAAGCAGCATGCTGCAGGTCGCAAAACAGCGCGCGAAAGATTAATTGATTTGCTCGATCCCAATACTTTTGCCGAAATTGACAAATTTGTTACCCATCGCACAACTGATTTTGAAATGGATAAGCAAAAATTTTTGGGCGATGGTGTAGTCACTGGTTATGGAAAAATTGACGGACGCCTGGTGTATGTTTTTGCCCAGGATTTTACCGTTTTTGGTGGATCATTAAGTCGTGCCAATGCTGATAAAATCGTTAAAGTAATGGATTTGGCCATGAAAATGGGTGCCCCGGTTATTGGTCTTAACGATTCAGGTGGAGCTCGCATTCAGGAAGGGGTCGAAAGCCTTGGTGGCTACGCCGATATTTTTTACCGCAACGTGATGTCGTCAGGAGTAATTCCCCAAATTTCTGCCATCCTCGGACCGTGTGCAGGTGGTGCGGTTTATTCGCCTGCTATCACTGATTTTATTATGATGGTAAAAGACACTTCCTATATGTTTGTAACCGGACCGGATGTTATTAAAACTGTTACACACGAGGAAGTTACCAAGGATGAGCTGGGTGGTGCAATGACCCACAACTCAAAAAGTGGTGTGGCACATTTGATGGCAGAAAATGATGAACAAGCCATGATGATGTTGCGCGAACTAATGAGTTTCCTGCCATCAAACAATATGGAAGATCCACCGGTAAAAGTTTGCACAGATAGCATAAACAGAGAAGAAGACAGCCTGGATACCATCGTTCCGGATGATCCGAACAAACCGTATGATATGCGCGAAATCATCAATAAGGTGGTTGATGATCATCATTTCTTCGAAATACAACCTTATTATGCTAAAAATATCATTATTGGTTTTGCTCGCTTAGGAGGTAAGCCAATTGGTATAGTGGCAAACCAACCTGCTGTTTTGGCCGGAGTGCTGGATATTGACAGCTCAACAAAAGCAGCACGTTTTGTACGTTTTTGTGATGCCTTCAATATTCCGCTGGTTACTTTTGAAGACGTTCCGGGTTTTCTTCCTGGAACTACTCAGGAATTTGGCGGTATTATCAAACACGGCGCAAAACTTTTGTATGCTTTTGCCGAAGCAACCGTGCCGAAGCTAACAGTGATTACACGAAAAGCTTATGGCGGCGCATATGATGTGATGTCTAGCAAACACATTGGTGCAGATATGAATTTTGCCTACCCAACTGCAGAAATTGCCGTTATGGGCCCCGAAGGCGCTGTAAATATTATTTACAAGAACAAACTAAATGAAGAGGATCGGCAAAAAGCTATTGACGACTATCGCAAAACTTTTGCAAGTCCTTACAAAGCAGCTGCACTGGGATATATTGATGAAATTATTTATCCCCGTGAAACCCGTAAAAAACTGATTCAGGCTTTAGAAATGACACAATCCAAAACGAAGCTTAATCCTCCAAAAAAGCACGGGAATATCCCGTTGTAAAATACTTTATTGTGAAACATAAGCCGGTCTTTGAAGTGCACCCCAAAAGTT
>NPID01000503.1_pt1 | contig 34247 bp, 27 predicted proteins | sample 8637491 | NCBI WGS metagenome assembly NPID01 (sample SAMN07420843, study PRJNA396082) | bioreactor metagenome | isolation source: sample BA6 brine-fed electro-methanogenic bioreactor BA | place: Japan: Kochi | collected 2016-06-14 | reverse complement strand
AATTGGCCCAATGGGGCAATCAACTTGAGGTGAAAGTGGAGGAGCGCACCCATGAAATCAAGGAGATGCAGTCGCGCCTCATCCGGTCGGAGAAAGTCGCCTCCCTGGGAGAACTGGTGGCCGGCATCGCCCACGAACTCAACAACCCCCTGACCGGCGTGCTGATGTTTTCCTCGATGATCAGCAGCGACCCGAGGCTCGACCCGGCCCTGAAACCCGATTTCGACACCATTATCCGCGAAACGCAGCGCTGCGCTGAAATCGTTAAAGGGCTGCTCGACTTCGCACGCGAAAGTGTGCCGAAAAAAGTGCCTACCTCCATCAACGACATCATGGAACAGACCCTCTCGCTGGTGGAACACCACAGCTCTTTCCACGACATCGGCATTGAAAAGACCTATGGTGAAATCCCGCAGATCGAGGCGGACCCCAATCAGATCGAGCAGGTTTTCATGAACCTGCTGATCAATGCCAGCCAGGCCATGGGAAACGACGGGAAACTCTCCATTGAAACAGGGATAGATGCCCGATCCAACAAGATTGTCGTTCGAATCAGCGATACAGGCAGCGGCATTCCGCCGGAAAACCTTGACAAAATCTTCGACCCCTTCTTTACGACCAAGGGGCATAAGGGGACAGGGCTCGGCTTGTCGGTTTCCTACGGTATCATTGAAAATCATGGCGGCGATATCGAAGTCCAAAGCACCCCTGGCGAAGGGACCACGTTTACCATCACCCTTCCCCTGTCCTCCCAGGAACCGTCGGGAGAGGGGGAAGAATAGACCCCGTTTCACGCATGCCTGCAAAAAAAAAGCCGCTGCCCGGTTCGCAACCGGCAGCGGCTTTTTAAACAACCAATCCCCTAAACAAACATCAGTTCGTCATATGCTCACGCACTGAAATCCCCTGTTTCTTGAGCATCGCCTGAAAGTTGGGGCGCAGCATTCCCACTTCTTCTGCGGCCTTGGTCACATTCCACTCATTACGCTTCAGCGCGTTGAGCACAAATGCACGTTCCACGGGAGCGACGGCCTGTTCACGCAGGTGACGCTTGGCTTCCTTCAGCTCATCTGCGGTCAGAGGCACATACCCTTCCCCCATTTCCTGTTCCTCGGCGGCAGAGAGCTGCAGTTCAAGATCATCGTCTTCAATCAGATCCCCGGCCGCCAGCACGACAGCGCGCTCGATGATGTTTTCGAGTTCACGCACATTGCCCGGGAAGGAGTAGCGTTCCAGCAAAGCCATCGCCCCCGGACTCAGCCCGCGGATCTCCTTGCCCATCTCGCTGGCGAACTTCTGCAGAAAATAACCGACCAGGGTCGGCAGATCGCCCTGGCGATCGCGCAGCGGGGGCATGTCAATCGGAATGATATTGAGGCGGAAGAAGAGGTCTTCACGGAACTTACCTTCGGCGACCAGCTCCTTGAGCCCGCGGTTGGTTGCGGCGATGAGCCGGATATCAATGGGTTCGGGCTTGGTACCGCCGATGGGCACGACCTCACGTTCCTGCAGAACGCGCAGCAGTTTGGCCTGGGTGGTCAGGCTGATATTGCTGACTTCGTCCAGAAACAGGGTTCCCCCGTCAGCGACCTTGAAAAGGCCGGTTTTGGTCTGCATCGCACCGGTAAAAGAACCCTTGACGTGACCGAACAGCTCACTTTCCAGAAGGCTTTCAGCCAGAGAGGTGCAGTCGACAGCCACAAAAGGCTGATCCTTGCGGGGGCTGTTCCGATGAACAGCCCGGGCAACCAGCTCCTTGCCGGTGCCGCTTTCGCCGGTAATCAGAACCGTGCTGTCGGTCGGCGCCACCTGAATGATGCGCCGGTAGACTTTCTGCATCGCCTTGCTGTCACCGACAAAATCGTCAAAACCATGTCGGTCGCGCAGTTCTTTCTTCAGGTAGAAATTTTCCAGCAGGACAGCGCGCTGCTCCAGGGCCTTTTCTACCTTGCCGACGATCTGATCGGGGGTAAAGGGTTTTGACTGGTAGTCAAAGGCGCCGTTTTTCATGGCCTCCACCGCCGTATCGACCGTGGAATATCCGGTAATGATGATCACCGGCACATCCGGTTGGAGTATGCGGATGGCCTTGAGCACTTCCATACCGCTCATGCCGGGCATTTTAAGGTCGGTGATGACGACATCGAAATCTTCTTCCTGAAGTTTTTCGATGGCCAGATTCCCGCTGGAGGTTACATCGACTTCATAACCACTATTTTCGAGGATGCGGCGGATACCTTCGCGTATCACCCCTTCGTCATCCACGACCAGAATGCGTGCTTGTTCGTTCATGCAGATCACTCCTTCGGCGCCCTGCCTTTTCAGGTGCGGCGCCGGCTCCCCCGGACAAAGGTCTTCAAAACGGCGAGCCGCGTCATATAGAGAGGCGGCACAAAACATCAAAGAAAACGGGGCTGAAACCGTTTAAACCACATACTACATAGGACAAATAATAACAGAAACTTCCCTTTCGCCCAACGGGATTTATCCTCTCCCGCACAAAATAAATATTTATTCAAAACTGTATATTTTTTTAATACATCCCGTCACACAGCAGCGGGAGAAAAGGCTTCTGCCGCTTTCAGGGCGTTTGCGTTCGATGGCACCCAGTGTGTGCGACAAAACAGGTGCACATTTTTATTATACACCAAGCAGGTCCACACCACAGCCTCCAATCTCCAAATTCAACTTTTTTCTTTTACTATTCAACAACTTAACAATTATCGAGCTGCTGCGCCGAGGTTTGGCATAGCAGATGCTCTTGTTAGGTCCCTGCAAAGTTGGTGCGAATTTCACCTCTACAGGAGACGGATCGTCATGCACATTCACAGGTCGACCACGCTGGCGGTGGTGGTGGCGGTTTTTGTGCTCTTTTCGGCACCCCCGACAGCACAGGGCGCTATCGGTATTTTATCGGACAGCAGCGATATGCTCGGTAAAATATGTTATAGCTTTGTGTTAACGCTGTCGATTATGCAGTTGATTCCGCCACTTGTTCTGCTGGCGTTTTTTGTCGCGGCTGCAATTCGTTGCCTGGGACCAGATCCTGCGTAGTGAATGACGGCAGCCATTACGAGGAGGAAAATTGTGAAGACAGGACAGAGGATTTACCTGACGCCGACACCGGTACGCATCTGGCACTGGCTCAACGCATTCGGATTCGTCGCACTGATTTTGAGCGGCGCCCAGATTCGCTTTCCTGAGTATCTGAATATTTTCGGCAGCTATCGTGCCGCCATCGAACTGCACAACACAGCGGGGATCGTGGTGTCCATCTCCTTCTGCCTCTGGCTGGGATACTACCTGATTATCGCCCGTTCGCTGCTGCCCCTCTACTTTCCCAATCGCGACGATCTCAAACACGGGCTTTTCAAACAGGCCCTGTTCTATTTTTTCAACTATTTCAGGGGCAAACCCAATCCACACGTCATGTCGCCGGAGAACAAATTCAACCCGCTGCAGAAATCCGCCTACGTGGTCATCATGATGGTTCTCGTGCCGCTGGTCATTGTGACGGGGCTGCTTCTGCTGAACCTGGAGCTGCTACGCCCCGTCGTCATGCTGCTCGGGGGGATAAAGATGGTTGTCGGCGCCCATTTCCTGCTGGCGTGCTGTCTGATCGCTTTTCTGTTCACACATGTCTACCTTGCAACCCTTGGCCATACCCCATTTGCTCATTTCAAACCGATGTGGACCGGATGGGAGGAAATTGAGGAGCATGAACACGGGGAAAAACATTCCGAGTGAAAAAACCTGCACCACAAAATATTCAGTAGAAACCTGAACTTTTTACGGTTATATTTATTTAAGAATTCAAAAACGCCGAGAGAGAGCGGGAGGAGTCGTGAGCATCCTGAAAAACATCGCGGCCAAAGCACTGGTCCCCGTCGGGTTGACGGTCACCGGCTTTGTCATTGTCTGCAGTATTCTGCTGTATTCCTTCGTCAGACAGGATATGGAAAACGATACCATCCGGCGCGAGATTCAACTGGCGGATATTATCGTTAAATCTACGCGCTATACCATGCTGAAAGACGACCGCGAATCGCTGCGCCATACCATTCAGAATATCGGCGAGCAGGAAGGTGTTGAACATGTACGCATTTTCAACAAAAAGGGCCTCATTATGTTCTCCGCCCACCCTGATGAGGTCAACCAGATCGTCGACAAGGAGACGGCCGGGTGCATCGAATGCCACGAAGGCTCTGAACCCGCCACCCACCTGGGGGAGATGGACAAGGCCCGCCACTTCGAGAATAGTCAGGGCAAAGAAGTTCTTGCCATCACCGCACCGATCTACAATGAGCCGAGCTGCTTCACGGGAAGCTGCCATGTGCACACTCCGGAAGACAAAATCCTCGGCACCCTGGACATCGGCCTGTCGCGGGAACCGCTCAACGAGTCTCTCAACACCCTGCGCAATCGCCTTATTGTCTTCTGCCTGATGGTCATGGTACTGACTGTCGGTGGGGTCAGCGCGCTGCTGCGCCGCAATGTCCTGATGCCGGTCAAGCAACTGGTGGTCTTTGCCGATCAACTGAGCAAAGGAAGGTTCGACATCAGTGCTCCCGAAGGCACCGAGGAGCTTGAAAACCTTGCCAAGACCTTCCGGCACATGGCCCGTGAACGCCACGAGAACCATCAGGATCTGGACCGCCTGCAGAAGCAGCTTGAAGCACTGAGCGCAGAGATCCGCGAACGGGAGGATAATCAGCAGGGCGACAAGGCATAAGCTTCAGACGCAGCCCTTTACACCACACCGGGAGTCATCCAGAGAGCATGCACCGGCATAGAAAGAGCGCCGAAAATTCAGATATCGCCCCCGCAAAAACGCGTGAACAGGGGCTGGAGCGCATCCGCAAGCTCCAGTCCCTGTCTCAGCGCGGGCTGTGGGGGCTGGCGATCTTTCTCGGCATCAGCATGGTTGCTCTCCCCCAGGCCGGAGTGCTGCCGACCATCCCGCGCAATGTGCGCGAGATGCTTGGCGCCGCGCCTCCCACCAACCTGATCAGCATTGCCCTCGTTGTTTACAGCTTCAGCGCCCTGGTCCTGATTCTCTCTCGGATCGGCAGCGGCAACGGCAGCTATCGGGGCTGGTCGCACCTGGGTTATCTCACGGCCTTTTATGCGTTCTACTATTACGCTGAAGCCCTCGACAGCAATTTCTGGGCGATTTTTGCCGCCGGTTTCACTATTCTGTCCCTTGAGCACTACCATATATGGGCATTCTGCCGTGAAAATATCCGCAAAGAGAAAGAACACATGAAACAGCTTGAGCGCAAAGAGGCTTTCTTTTCCCAGGAATAACCACCCTATTCACCCACCTTTCCGCATATTTGAATTTCTCTTTTTCATGCGGGTTCATCTTGACAAATAGTCTCCTTGGATATTTAATAGGAGCGGAAATTTTTTCCAACCATTTTTATTTTCAGGAGGAAAGAGCATGAAGAAGTTTGTTGTAGCTGCCATGGTTGTTCTGTTTGCCGCCGGAGTCGGTTTCGCTGCCCAAGACATGTACAGCTATGAAGCCAAAAACGGCGCAGTTCCCTTCGATCACAAAATGCATGGCGAAAAACTTGCCTGCGACGAATGCCACGAAGGAACTCCCGCAAAAATCGAAATCGACAAAGACTCCGCTCATGGCGACGCCTGCAAGAACTGCCACAAAGCTCAGGGCGGCCCCACCAAGTGCGGCGACTGCCACATCAAGTAAGCAATACGTGGATACACGTTCGACAAAAGGCCTCCTCTACGGGAGGCCTTTTAATTTTCCAGGAAGTCATTGTTCAGCATGCTGGAATTGCTCTGCGGTAAGGCGCGAGCCGCACACATCGGCCGTGCAGGCAATTGAACAGGCCAACTGCGCCGCTTGAGTTTAAAACCGGTTGACTTTTTTTACCAAATATATGATTATCCGGATATATATCTAAATAATATCCGGGAGTTGTTTACTTATGGAAGCTGTTGCTCAGGAAAAATATCAGGCGGTATCCAACCGCCGCAACCTGCAGTGGGCATTGATGCCCATTATGTTCGTGACTCTGGCGCTGGGTTGGAAGTATCCGCTGCTCGGGTTTACCGTAGCCGGAGCCATGCTGACCGGGATAGTGGGAGCTTTTTACAAGGGGCGCTATGTATGCGGCAACCTCTGCCCGCGCGGCGCATTCTTCGATCGACTGATCGCACCATTGACCCGGCGCGGCGGCATCCCCGATTTTATGCGCGGCATGCCTTTTCGGTTGGGGATTCTGAGTGCCATGATGGGCTTTATGGGATGGCGTATCGCCCTCAACCCCAGCGATCCTCACCACTGGGGGCTGGTGTTCTGGACCATGTGCGCCGTAACGACTGCAATTGGCGTCGGCCTGGCGTTCACCCTGCATCCGCGCGCATGGTGCGCCATCTGCCCGATGGGCACCATGCAGAACCTGATCGGCGGGCATAAAGACAAGCTGCAAGTGAGTCACACCTGCCGCGAATGTGGTCGCTGCGAGGCTGCCTGTCCGATGAGCCTGTCCATCGCCGAGCATAAAGAAACCGGCGCACTGACCGATCGCGACTGCCTGAAATGCCCTGAATGCATTGCAAGTTGCCCATCAAACGCCCTTCACTGGAGCGAAAAGACATCTTGACGGTGACACAAGCCCCGGCTTCACGGGGCTTTTTTCTTGCGATCAAACGCAAGTCGTTATATATTTTTAAGAATAAAAAGAAGCCATCGGGATTTTCCAGGGTGAGCACTCGCCGCCCTGCAGGACTGTCCCTGGATGGAGGGAAGGTATATGGCAATCGCTGCCGCACCGGCGGCTCTTGTCGCGCGCTATGCCGGCATGGCCGTCCACTCGCTCAAAAGCACCGACAAAACCGTCGGGGTCCAGCCATTGGGACCCGAGAGGGATTCGTCTTCCCGGGAGCGTAAAGCACCGCAGAGCGGTAGTGCTGGCAACACAAAAGAAGACCGGGTCAGTTTCAGCCCGGAAGCGGAAAGAATCCGCGAACTGCAGCAGCGCGACCGCAAGGTGCGGGTTCACGAACAGGCTCATGCCGCCGTCGGCGGTACTTATTCCGACCAGCCCACATTCACCCTGGAGCGCGGGCCGGATGGCCGTTCCTACGCCGTTTCCGGCGAGATCTCCATCGACACCACTCCTGTCGCCAACGACCCGGAAGCGACACTGCAGAAAGCCGAAACCATCTACCGTGCCGCCATGTCACCTACGGAGCCGTCTTCCGCTGATCGCGCCATCGCCGCCAAAGCCGGCAAAATGGCGGCCGAGACCCGTCGTGAATTCTCAGAGAGAAGCGTTGAGCAGGTAACAGGCACACCCGTCTCAGGAACGCGCCTGAGCGTCATGGCCTGATCTGGGTTCCCCCGAATCCATAGCTGCCGCCAGAGGGCCGCGCCCCATCAGGGCAACCAGAACCATCAGCGAAACTGCAACCAACGCAAAAATCACCCCGTTCCACCCCCAATCACGATAAATCGGCCCCGGACCGTAAGAGCCGATGGCTCCCCCCGCATAATAAAAGGAAACATAAAGCCCGTTGACCAGCCCCTGCCCTTCGCGCGCACAGCGATTGAACAGGCCGGACGCCGTCGAATGCACCAGGAACATCCCGCCGCAGAACACGAACATCACCACAAACAGCACCGACACCGAAGGGATCAGCATCATCGCCAGCGCACCGGTGAAGACGGCCATCCCGAGGCGCAACGCCCGCATCTCACTCCCCACCTTGCGTGCAACCCAGGCCGCCCCAAGGGATGCGACGATCCCCATGAGGTATCCGCTATACATCATGCCGATACGGAACTCGGTCGCCTGCTCGCTGATTTCAGTCAGGCGGAAGGGGATAAAATTCATGATCGCCGCGAAAACCAGGAAAAATCCGAACACCGCCAGATAGAGAGGCAGAAATCCACGCTGACGCAGGACACTCAAAATCATACGCGGATGGGGGCGGGTCAGATTGAGACGCGTCTCCCCCTTCAGCCGGGACAATAGAAAATAAGCCAGCAGCAGGCTTGCGGCAAGCACCAGGAAGCTGTAGCGCCATCCGAAGACACCCGCCACCCAGCCGGAAAAAGCCCGCCCCAGAAATCCACCCAGAATCGTTGCCGCAATATAAGTTGCCATGGCCCGCTGCACGTGCATTTTGGCACTGGCCAGGGACACGTAGGTCATCAGCGCCGTCAGGATCGCCGGCACAAGCAGCCCCTGAAACAGGCGTACCACCACCAGGCTGGCGAAATTGGGCGCGAGGAAGAAAAACACCTCCGAAACAGCGAGCAGCAGGACCGTCCAGCGCAGCATGCGGCGCGGGCTGACCGACTCGAGAACATAACCGTAAAACAATGGCGCAATGCTTAAGGGGAGAAAGGAAACCGTGGTCAGAAACGCCGCCGCGGAACGTGACACGCCGAACTCCTGCATGATTACGGGGAGCAGCGGCTGCGGAGCGTAGAGGGCCGACAGCGTCAGGACGGTGGTAAACAAAATGATGGGCATGTGTCGACTCTCTGTTCAGGATGAACGGTCGCGCAGACGGCGCACCCGCTCAACAACAGGAGGGTGAGAATAGTGAAACGCGGCATACACCGGGTGGGGGCGCAGGTTGGCAAGGTTGTCCCGCGACAGCTTGACCAGCGCCGAGGCGAGTGCATCCGCATCCCCCGTCAGATGGCAGGCAAAATGATCAGCCTGGTATTCATCCCGCCGCGACAAGGCACTCCAGAGGGGAGAGACAATGAACCCCGCCAGGGAAGCGAGCAGAGACAGAATCATGACCTGGGCAAAAAACGAACCGTCCTCCAGCCCGATCAGCCCGGGGAGCACCCCGGCATTGACCAGCCACCACGAAGCGGCCAGAAAGGCGAGAGAGAGCAGCTGCACCGTCACCAACCTCTTGAAGACGTGACGCTTCTTCCAGTGCCCGACTTCATGAGCCAGAACGGCAACGATCTCATCGGCAGTCAACTGCTCGAGCAGTGTATCGAACAGCACGATGCGTTTGACCCGGCCGATGCCGGTAAAATAGGCGTTGGAATGGCGGCTGCGACGGGACGCATCCACCTGAAATACGCGGCTGATCTTCAGCCCCGCCTTCTCCATGACCCTGGTGATGCGCTCTTCCAGCTCAGGCTGTCCAAGGGGCTCAAATTTGAAAAACAGAGGCTCGATCACATAAGGCGAGACGTACATCAGAAAGAGGCTGAACAGGGCGAAAAAGCCCCACACCCATAACCACCAGCTGTGCGGCGCGGCCTGCACCAGCCACAGAGCGCCGCTCAACAGCAGGCCGAACAGCACCGCGGACACGAGCAGCCCCTTGATCTGATCGGACAACCACAGGCGCCAGGTCATGGTGTTGAAGCCGAAGCGTTCTTCGATGACAAACTGGTGATAGAGGTTGAAAGGCAGATCGATGAGGTATTTAGCAACCGACAGACAGGCGAAGAACAGTAGCCCGGAGAGGATAAAGGACAGCTGCATGCCTGCAATCCAGCGATCATAGAGCCCGAGCAGACCGCCAAAAAGAAAGACGATCAGCAGCAGGTGGCTCAACAGGGACTCGATGCGCCCGACCCGGTTGCGGCACAGGGTGTAGTCGGATATGCGCGCCAGCCGCTCCCCGTCAATCTCACCTTCGAAACCGACCGGGACCTCATGTCCGTAACGCCGCAGATGCCGCATATTGAGTCCGTCCAGGACAAACTCGATGCAGACGACGACAAGATAGGCACTCAACAGGATCCACGGCATAAATCAAATCTTTCTGTATCTATTCACCTCGCGGGGTCGTAACTCTCATGCTGAACAGTTCACTTCTTTGCGAGGAAAAGACCGGGCAGGTGGTCAACGCAGCGCAATCTGCTCGCGTGTTCCGTCCATCAGACTCAGCAGTTCCGTGACCCGCTGATCGAACTGGGCGCGCCTTTCCCGGGGCACTGATGCCGTCAAGGGGATGTCGGCCTTCATGGGGTTGACCGGGCGGCCGCGCACATGCAGTTCAAAGTGCAGATGGGGCCCGGTGGAGCGCCCCGTATTGCCGGACAGGGCAATGCGCTCGCCCCGCTTGACGCTCTGCCCTTTATTGACCAGGATTCGGTGCAGGTGCAGGTAGCGGGTGACATAATCACCGCCGTGGCGGATTTCGATATATTTACCGGCATAGGGATGATTGCTGACCCGCGTCACCACCCCGTCGCCGGTGGACAGGACCGGTGTGCCGGTCGGCATGGCGAAATCAGTCCCGTTGTGCGGGGCGACGCGCCCGGTGACCGGGTGCCGCCGGGCGGGGTTGAAGGAAGAACTGATGCGGTAGCGCTGGGCGGTGGGGTAGCGCAGAAAAGCGCGCATGAGGCTTTCGCCGTTCTGGTCGTAATAATTGCCGTCTTCACAAAGAAAGGCGCTGTGGACGCGATTGCGCCGCAGAATGCGCACCCCTTCGATGCGTGATTGCCCGGTGAAGGTTTCATCGACGAACTGCAGGGTGCGCACCACCTGAAAACGATCCCCGGCCCTGATGTCGCGGGAGAAGGTAATCTGCTCCTTGAACAACCGGGTTATCTGGGCGGCCTCTTTTTGCGACAGGCCGGCATTGATTGCAGAAAGGTAGAAACTGCCGTTGATCTCGCCTTCGACAAGGTCAATCTGCCAGTCGCCCGGCAGGATGATCTCTTCGTAGGTGAAGGAGCCGTCATCCGCGCGACGATAAACAACCCGATTGCCCGGATGGATGAACAACTCCATTTCTTCCAGGCAGCGGCTCTCTTCATCAAGATGAAACGTCAGAGTGTTCCCCGGGCGCAGGATATCGAGGGCCAACAGCGGTTCGTCCGCTTCCAGAATGAGATTCAGTGCCCCGCAGTCGAGGTCGAAACGGGTAAAGATCCCGATCAGACTGTCGCCCGGCTCAATATCATGGACAATTGTAAAGGGAGGCAGTGTCTCTTGAACCACGGGAGGTTCAGGCGGCACATCCGGGTAGAAGTTCTCGGCGTCCCGTTCGATTTCCGCTAATTCGTCTCGAACCAGGCTCTCCGAAGAATTCTCCGGCCAGATAAACCAGCCTGCGACCAGCAGCAGCAGCAAAACAACAAGCACAAATCGACGGGCACGCTTCGGCTTGCGCTGGCGCGACCTACGCGGCGAAATGATGATTTCACTCATAAAAAGCACCCATCCAGATCGGCGAGTCCGAGGAGGATAAATTCCCGGTTCGCCAGAGTAATTTTACTCCGGGTCAATTGAAAGGGAAGTCCGGCGCATTCAGCAGGTCTAACCATTTTCAGCCGCACGGGCACAGTCGATACAGATCAGGGTTGAGGGATCAACCTGCAGACGTCCTTCGGCGATCTCCTCCTCGCACTTGATGCAGTACCCGTAATCTCCGGTACGCAAACGTCCCAGGGCGACATGAATGCGCTGCAGTTCCGCTTCCGCACGACGCGCGGTGGCCTGTGCCATGGCCTGCTGCTGCATGGCATCCATGCGCGACAGACGGCCGACCCGCGTCTGGTCGAGCTCCACCGGCGCCCCGTCTCGCTGCTGCCCCTGGCGCCGTGACTGCAGGACATCCAGTCTCTTCTCAAGTTTTCCTTTGAAATATTCCAGATCAAGGTCGTCGCGCACGAAATCTTCTCTCGCAAAAGTTCAAATCAGCCTTTCACAATAAAAAATTTTCACACAAAAGTAAAATTTTTCCGCACTGAAAACCATAAAATTCGTCCGGCGCAAAAGCTCCGTCCACTTGCTCAAGACTCAATTCTTGTTAAAGTCTTAGCTGATCAAGAGTTGATTCCCCGGCTCCCCGCAGGTTTAAAATGCGGGGAATGGCCATTGGATAACGGCAAGGAGGAAACATGTCGCAGCACAGGCCGCAGACTTCCAACGAATTCCCCGAAGATGGACGCCGCCGGGCGGTGATCGAGAATATCACTCCACAGGTCGATGACGGACGCTTTGCCATTAAACGCGTGATCGGCGAGAAAGTCGTCGTGCGCGCCGATGTCTTCTGCGACGGCCACGACGAACCGGCGGCGCTGCTTCTCTATCGTCACGAATCGGAGGAGCAATGGCACAAGGTTCCCATGCGCTTTCTCGTCAACGATGCCTGGGAAGCCGCCTTCCAAATCAGCGAACTCGGCGTCTATTACTACACCGTCGAAGCGCGGGTCGATCATTTCGTCACCTGGCAGAAAGATCTGGCCAAACGCTTTTCAGCCGGACAGGATCTGGCCGTCGACCGGGAGATCGGCGCGCGCCTGGTCGAATCATTTGCCCTGCGCGCCGGAAGCAGCGATGCCCAGAGGCTCAGACAGTGGGCTTCCAGGCTGCGCCAGGCACCGGACGATGCCTCCGCCCTGCGTCTGGCGCAAGACCCCGAGCTTACGGCCCTGATGGAGCGTCACTACGACCCTCATCTGGCAACGCTGGCCGATCGCACTTTCCAAGTGCTCGCCGAACGCCAACGAGCCCTTTTCTCAAGCTGGTATGAACTCTTCCCCCGCTCGACCTCCGGCGATCCGTCACAGCACGGCACTTTTCGCGATTGCGAAAAGCTGCTGCCGGAAATCGCCCGCATGGGCTTCGACGTGCTCTATTTCCCGCCGATCCACCCCATTGGCCTCACCAACCGCAAAGGGCGCAACAACCAGGTGGTGGCCGAAGGCGATGATCCCGGTTCTCCATGGGCCATTGGCGGGGCTAAGGGCGGACACAAGGCGGTTCATCCGGATCTTGGCACATTAGAGGATTTTCGCAGCTTTATTGCCAAAGCGGCGGAACATGGTCTCGAAGTCGCCCTGGATATCGCCTTTCAGTGTTCCCCGGACCACCCCTATGTCCATCGGCACAAGCAGTGGTTCCGACAGCGCCCCGACGGCACGGTGCAGTATGCGGAAAATCCGCCCAAAAAGTACCAGGACATCATCCCCTTCGACTTTGAATGCGACGACTGGCGAAACCTCTGGGAAGAACTCAGAAGTATTTTTGAGTACTGGATCGAGCAGGGTGTAACCATCTTCCGTGTCGACAACCCTCACACCAAGGCGTTCGGTTTCTGGCAGTACGTCATCGGGGAGATCAAGAAAGAGCATCCGGAAACGATCTTCCTCTCTGAAGCCTTCACCCGCCCCAAGGTGATGTACCGGTTGGCCAAGGTTGGCTTCACCCAGTCCTACACCTACTTCTCCTGGCGCAACACCAAGTGGGAACTGGAGCAATACATGCAGGAGCTGAGCACACCGCCGGTGCGCGACTTCTTCCGCCCCAACTTCTGGCCCAATACCCCCGACATTCTGCCGGAAGTCCTGCAGTACGGCGGCCGTCCGGCGTTCATGATCCGTTTTATCCTGGCAGCGACCCTCTCAGCCAGCTACGGCATCTACGGCCCGCCGTTCGAGCTGTTCGTCAACACCGCCCTGCCGGGAAGCGAGGAATACCGCGATTCGGAAAAATATGAAATCAAGAACTGGGACTGGGAGAACGCCGATCACATGCGGGACCTGATCGCCCGCGTCAACCGCATCCGGCGTGACAACCCAGCGCTGCAGACCACCTGGAACGTCCATTTCTGTGAAACGGACAACGACAACCTGATCTGCTACGTCAAAACCACTGAAGAGCACGATAATATCCTGCTGGTCGCGGTCAACCTCGATCCCTTCCACAAGCAGGCCGGCCATATCCGACTGCCGATGGAAAGCCTCGGCCTCTCCCCTGGCCATCCGTTTCTGGCCCATGACCTGCTGGGCGACGGGCGCAACATCTGGCACAGCGAGTGGAACCCGATCGAACTCGACCCTCACCAGCTGCCGGCCGCCGTATTCCGCCTCTACCCGCGCCTGCGGCGCGAGCAGGATTTTGATTATTTTATGTGAGGATACCGCCGGGCATGTAGGGGCGAGGCGCTGCCTCGCCCAGGGCGACCCAACGGGTCGCCCCTACACCGGAAACACTTAAGGATATAACCATGGCGCGTAAAAAAGAATCGCAGATCGATGACAATCCCCTCTGGTATCAGGACGCCGTCATCTACCAGGTGCATATCAAGGCCTTTGCCGACTCGGACGGCAACGGCATCGGGGATTTTCGCGGCCTGATCGGCAAACTCGACTACCTGCAGAGCCTCGGCGTCACCGCCATCTGGGTGCTGCCGTTCTACCCTTCGCCGCTGCGCGATGACGGCTATGACATCGCCGATTACAAGAGCGTTAATCCCGACTACAACACCCTGAAGGATTTCAAGGAGTTTCTCAAGCAGGCGCACGCCCGGGGGCTGCGTGTCATCACCGAGCTGGTGCTTAATCACACCTCGGACCAGCACCCCTGGTTCCAGCGAGCACGGCGCGCCAAGCCCGGTTCGCGCTATCGCGACTGGTACGTCTGGAGCGACGCGCCGGACAAGTATCTCGATGCCCGCATCATCTTTCAGGATTTCGAAACCTCGAACTGGAGCTGGGACCCGGTCGCCAAGGCCTACTACTGGCATCGCTTCTATTCTCACCAGCCCGATCTCAATTTTGAAAACCCGCAGGTCCGCAAGGAGATGTTCAAGGTGCTCGACTTCTGGTTCGGCATGGGAGTCGACGGGCTGCGCCTTGACGCCGTGCCCTATCTCTATGAACGCGACGGCACCAACTGTGAGAACCTTCCCGAAACACACGACTATCTGAAGGAGCTGCGCGCTCATATCGATGAGAAATTTGATAACCGCATGCTGCTGGCCGAAGCCAACCAGTGGCCGGAGGATGCCGTCGCCTATTTCGGCGAGGGCAACGAATGCCATATGGCGTTTCATTTCCCCATCATGCCGCGTATGTACATGGCGCTACAGATGGAGGACCGCTTCCCGCTGCTCGACATTCTCGATCAGACACCCAGCATTCCCGAGAGCTGCCAGTGGGCGATCTTTCTGCGCAACCACGATGAGTTAACCCTGGAGATGGTTACCGACGAAGAGCGCGACTACATGTACCGCACCTACGCCACCGACCCGCGCGCCCGCATCAATCTCGGCATCCGTCGCCGGCTGGCACCGCTGCTGCGCAACAACCGACGCAAGATCGAGGTGATGAACTTCCTGCTGTTCTCCCTGCCGGGAACACCCATCGTCTATTACGGCGACGAAATCGGCATGGGGGACAACTACTACCTGGGCGACCGCGACGGGGTACGCACCCCGATGCAATGGAGCCCCGACCGCAACGCCGGCTTCTCCAACGCCAATCCGCAGAAACTCTACCTGCCGGTCATCAGCGATCCCGAGTACCACTACGAGGCGCTCAATGTGGAAAACCAGGAGCGCAACCCCACTTCGCTGCTGTGGTGGATGCGGCGCGTGATCGCCATGCGCAAGCATTTCAAAGCCTTCGGCCGGGGCAGCCTGGAGATGCTGCTGCCTGATAACCCCAAGGTGCTGGCCTTCATCCGCCGCTACGAAGATGAGATCATCCTGGTGGTGGTCAACCTGTCGCGCTATTCCCAGGCGGTGGAACTGGACCTGTCGGAATTTTCCGGCATGATTCCGGAAGAGGTGTTCAGCCACAACAATTTCCCCATCATCCGCGAGACCCCCTATTTTCTGACACTGGGCATTCACGACTACTACTGGTTCCGGTTGCTTCCGGAGCGTCACGGCCGCACGCCGGAAGAGCAGTCGATCCGCCTGAAGATCAGCGCAGGGCAAGCCTGGCACCGTATTCTCGAGGGACGCAGCGGCAATCGATTGGCGGAAAACATTCTGCCTGCATATCTCGACCGGGCCCGCTGGTTCCGCTCCAAGGCGCGCACGGTGCGCGGCGTCTCCATCCGCGATTCCATCACCATGAGTATCAACCGGGAGGATGTGCGCATCCTGCTGTTCGATGTGGCCTACAGCGAAGGCGCCTCCGAGACCTACATGCTGCCGGTCAGTGCGGTAAACGAGAAGGAAGCCGGCGACCTGCGCCAGCAGTACCCCCAGGCCCTGATTGCAGACTTTCAGATCGGGGAGGAGAACTTTTTCCTTTACGATGCCATCTACGACGCCGCTTTTCGACAGGCTCTATTCAACATGATCCGGTCGCGGAGACGGCTCAAGGGGCAGCGGGGAGAACTGGCCGGGATTCCGGGCAGCCGTTTGCGGACCCTGCTCGGAAAGGGGTTCGATCCCACCAGCTCGCAGGTCATGAAAACCGAACAGAGCAACAGCGCCATGATTTACGATGACCGGCTGTTTCTCAAGCTCTATCGCATGCTGGAAAGCGGCATCAACCCTGACCAGGAGATCACCAGGCTCCTGACCGAAAAAGCAAAATTCGAACACACACCCTCTTTTGGTGGAGTCCTCGAGTATCATGGCGAAAGGGGCGAACCGATGGCGGTAGGCCTCCTGATGGGGCTGGTTCCCAACCAGGGGGATGCCTGGAGCTTCTCTCTCGATGTCCTGGCCAATTATATCGACCGGTTGTTCAGTCATCGCAGCGAATTGCCGCCGCTGCCCGACCGGGCCACCCATCTGCTTGACATTACCTGGGAGAACATCCCCACGGAACTCTCGGAAGTGTTCGGCACCTTCTACCTCGACATGGTGGACCGGCTTGGGCAGCGTACCGCGCAACTTCACCTGGCGCTTGCCTCCAACGTGCAGGACGCCACCTGGCGGCCGGAAGAATTCTCCACCCTCTATCAGCGTTCGGTCTATCAATCCATGCGCTCTCTGACGCGGCGCACATTCATGCTGCTGCGCCAGAACATGGCGCGAGTGCCGGAATCAGAACGTGATCAGGTCGAACGTCTGATCGCGCAGGAACGTGATGTTCTCATTCGCCTGTCGCGCATCATGGGACCGAAGATCACCTCCATGAAAATCCGCATTCATGGCGACTACCACCTTGGGCAGGTGCTCTATACCGGCAAGGATTTCGTCATCATCGATTTCGAAGGGGAGCCGGCTCGCTCCCTGAGTGAACGACGCCTGAAGCGCTCCCCCCTGCGGGATGTGGCCGGCATGATCCGCTCCTTTCACTATGCCGCCATGAGCGCCCTGCGGCGCCACACCGATGATCATCCGACCGATGCCGAATTCCTGCACCCCTGGTTGGAGGCCTGGAGCACCCATGCCGGGGCCATCTTCCTGCAGGGCTATGTACGCACCCTCGGCGATTCGCGACTGGTGCCCGACAATCGCGCCCATCTCAAAACGCTGCTGCACTGCTTCCTGATGGAGAAAGCGGTTTACGAACTGGGCTATGAACTCAACAACCGCCCGGACTGGATTTCCCTGCCGATGCGTGGCATTGAGATGATTCTGGAAGAGCCGTTGGAGAAGCAGTGAGAGGCAGGCTTTGGGCTTTGGGCTTTGGGCTTTGGGCTTTGGGCTTTGGGCGATATTGAGTGAAGGAAGGATGTGATTTTTATGCAACTGGGTGCGCATTATCTCGATGCCGGACGTTGTGAATTTTCTGTGTGGGCGCCCCGTGCCCGGCAGGTGGCGATAAAGATTGTTTCACCGCATGAGCGCATCCTGCCCATGACTCGGCAGGAGCGCGGGTACTGGCGGATCGTCGTCGATGACGTTCTGCCGGGCGCCTGCTATCAGTTCAGGCTCGATGACGAAAAAGACCGCCCTGATCCGGCTTCAGGCTACCAGCCCGACAGCGTACACGGCCCCTCCCAGGTCATCGATCACAAGGCTTTCGCCTGGAGCGACCGCGACTGGAAGGGGCGCCCCCTGTCCGAAATGGTCATCTACGAACTGCATGTGGGCACTTTCACGCAGGAAGGCACCTTCGAGGCAATTATTCCGCGCCTGGAGGAATTGCGCGACATGGGAATCACCGCCATCGAGTTGATGCCGGTCGCCCAATTCCCCGGCACCCGCAACTGGGGTTACGACGGGGTTCTCCCCTTTGCGGTGCAGAACAGCTACGGCGGTCCTGAAGGGTTGAAAAAGCTGGTCGACGCCGCCCACCAGGCCGACCTCGCCGTCATACTCGACGTGGTCTACAATCACCTCGGTCCGGAAGGAAATTACCTGCGCGATTTCGGCCCCTACTTCACCGACCACTATCGCACCGCGTGGGGCGAGGCGATCAACTTCGACGGTCCCCACAGCGATGAGGTGCGGCGCTACTTCCTGCAGAACGCCCTGTACTGGTTCCGGCACTTTCATATCGATGCCCTGCGGCTCGATGCGGTGCACGCCATCAACGATTTTTCCGCCAAGCCCTTTCTGCAGGAGCTGGTGGAGCAGACGGAGGAATTCTCTGCCGTTAACCGGCGGGAGTGCCTGTTGATTGCCGAAAGCGATCTCAACGACGCTCGGCTGATCCGGCCCGAAGAGCTGGGCGGCGTCGGCATGCACGCCCAGTGGAGCGATGATTTTCATCACGCCCTGCATGTGCTCCTGACGGAGGAAAGTCTTGGCTATTACGCTGATTTCGGTCATATTGGCGATCTGGTCAAGGCGCTGCGCGAGGGCTTCATTCTCTCCTGGCGCTATTCCGAGTTTCGCAAGCGCCATCACGGCAACTCCAGCGCGGACCGCCCCGCGGAACAGTTCGTGGTCTGCTCCCAGAATCACGATCAGGTCGGCAACCGCATGCGCGGCGAGCGGCTCATCAGCCTGGCGGGTCTCGAGGCCGCAAAGCTGGCGGCCGGCGCCGTCATCCTTTCCCCATACATCCCCCTGCTTTTCATGGGAGAAGAATATGGCGAGGATCGCCCGTTTCCCTATTTCGTCAGCTTTGATGACGACGAACTCATCGAGGGCGTACGGGCCGGTCGCAAGCGTGAATTCAAGGACTTTCATCAGGAGGGCGAACCACCCGATCCGCAGGATCCGGCCACATTTGACTCGGCGCGGCTCGACTGGGCTTCGCGCCGGAAGGGGGACAAGGGCGCAATGAACGCCTTTTACCGCGAACTTCTGCGGCTGCGCCGCGATCATCCCGTCCTGAACCGCTGCGACAACCGGCAACTCGAAGGCTGGGGAATGGAGGGTCAGCGGGTGCTGTGGCTGCGCCGCCACCATGAGAAAGATGAAGTATGGATGCTGATGAATTTCAACCGTGCCGTAGCGCAGTGTCCCTTCCCGGCACGGACCGGCAGCTGGCGCAAACTCATCGATTCCGCCGACCGTCAGTGGCGGGGCCCCGGCGCCCGTCTGCCCGCAAGAATCGAGGGTGGACAGCAGGTGGAACTACCGCCTCACAGCCTGGCCCTTTTTACGAAAGAAAGCTGAAGACCCCGCAAGGGAGCTGCGACCCCACGCTAACCAGTTGCGACTGAAGCTCCCTTACTTTTAAAGTCCTGCCGGCCGAAGCATGCGGGCAGGCCGTTGAATTAAAGAGAGAAGCTGTTTGATGAGTGATCGTTACGTCTGTATTCACGGACATTTTTATCAACCGCCCCGCGAAAACCCCTGGCTCGAGGATGTCGAGCTGCAGGATTCGGCCTATCCGTTTCACGACTGGAACGAGCGCATCACCACCGAGTGCTACCAGGCCAATGCCGCCTCGCGGATCCTCAACCACGAAAACCTCATTGTCGACATCTCCGACAATTACGAAAAAATCAGTTTCAATTTCGGCCCCACCCTGCTGTCCTGGCTCGAAGCCCATCGCCCAGAGACCTATCAGGCGATTATCGCGGCGGACCACAAGAGCCGCGAACATTTCTCCGGTCACGGGGCCGCATTGGCACAGGCCTACAATCACATGATCATGCCGCTGGCCAACGCACGCGACAAGCGTACCCAGGTGCGCTGGGGAATCCAGGACTTCGAGTCGCGCTTCGGCCGCAAGCCCGAAGGAATGTGGCTCCCCGAAACCGCCGTTGACCTGGCCACCCTCGAAGTGCTGGCGGAGCATGACATCAGCTTCACCCTGCTGGCACCCCGGCAGGCAAGAGCTGTACGCCCGCTGGGCGAGAAGAGCTGGCAGCCCCTCAGCGAAGGGGGGATCGACCCACGCAGGGCCTATCTATGCCGACTGCCCTCGGGGCGCAGTATCACGATTTTCTTCTATGACGGCGCCGCCTCACAGGACGTGGCCTTCGGCGGCCTGCTCAACGACGGCGAAAACTTTTCCCGCAGGCTTCTTGACGGCCTGGCCGGCGGACCGGATGCCGCACTCTCCCACATCGCCACTGATGGAGAAAGCTACGGCCATCACCACCGCTACGGCGATATGGCACTGGCCTACTGCCTGAAAAACCTGGAAAAGGAGCCGAACGTCAAACTCACCATCTACGGCGAATATCTCGAAAAACACCCGCCCCAATGGGAGGTGCGCATTCACGAAAACTCCTCCTGGAGCTGCGCCCATGGCATCGAGCGCTGGCGTGCCGATTGCGGCTGCAACAGCGGACGCCCCGGCGCCCACCAGAAATGGCGAGCTCCACTGCGGGAGGCCCTGAACTGGTTGCGGGACCAGCTTGCAGCGCAGTTCGAACGGCAAATGAAGCACTGGACGGCGACGCCCTGGGAGGCGCGCGACGCCTACATCGACGTTATTCTCGATCGCTCCGAACATCATGTGAACCGCTTCCTGGCGGAGCTTTGCGAGCGCGACCCTATCGAGGAGGAAAAAGTCACCCTACTGCGGCTGTTGGAGATGCAGCGGCACGCCCTGCTCATGTTCACCAGCTGCGGCTGGTTCTTCGATGAGGTTTCAGGGATCGAAACGGTTCAGATCATGGCCTATGCCGGGCGCGCCATCCAGCTGGCGGAAGAAGCTGGCGGCGCCAACCTGGAGGCGGCTTTTCTCGAAAAGCTGGCCCGCGTTCCAAGCAACTTCAAGCAGTACCGGCATGCAGCCAACATCTATCGACGCCATGTGTCGACGACCCGCCTCGACCTCGAGCGGGTAGCCGCCCACCACGCCATCTCCTGCGAATTTGAAGAAAACCACAACCCCCAGCAGGTCTACAGCTACGAAGCGGTCAACCTGAACTACGCCGATTATCACGCCGGACGGGTGCGACTGGGGATCGGCCGTACGCGGGTGCGGTCCGGCATCACTCTGAACCAAGGGGATTTCGCCTTCGCAGTTCTGCACTTCGGCGACCACAACCTCTCGGCGGGGGTGCGCGCCTATCGGGACGAAAAATCGTTTACCGTAATGCAGAAAGAGCTGCGCGACGCCTTCGAACGCAGCGACCTTCCGGAAGTCATCCGTCTGATCGATCGCCATTTCGAGCAACACAACTACACCCTGTGGCACTTGTTCAAAGACGAGCAGCGCAAGGTGCTCGATCAGATCATGCAGAAACCGCTTGAAGATCTCAACCGCACCTATCAGCAGATCTATGACAACCAGTTTGCCCTGCTGCGCTTTCTCAACGACATCGGCGTACCGGCACCACGCGCGCTCACTGCCCCGGTAGAGATGGTGGTGACCGACCGCCTGAAAAAGCTGCTGACCGACGGCGGACAGGATCTTCTCACCCTGCGGGGATTGATCAACGAGGTGGAACGGCTTTCTCTCAAGCTCGACGACCCCACCCTGGGGCTTGCGGCTGGAGAAAAAATCGCTCGGCAAATGAGCAAGCTGGCCAAAGCTCCTGCCAATCTCGCCTTTCTCATCACCATCAATGAAACCATCGAGTTGCTGCAGCAACTGCCGATCAGCATCGACCTGTGGCAGGCACAGAACACCTACTACACCATCTGCCGTCAGCTGTGCCCGACTCTGCGCAACGCCTACGACCGGGGCAACACGACGTCTTCCGAGTGGTTTGAACAGTTCCAGCAGCTGGGACATTCTCTCAATGTGGGGATGATCTGATGCGCATACCGACCGCGAGCTACCGCATGCAGTTTACGCCGGGATTTACCTTCAATCATGCCCGCGAAACCCTTGGCTACCTGCGGGAACTGGGGATCGACACCCTCTATGCCTCCCCCATCTTCCGCGCGCGCAGCGGCAGCGACCACGGTTATGACGTCACCGACATGAACGCCATCAATCCGGAGCTCGGCGGCAGTGGCGACTTCACTCTGCTGGCGGAAGAGGTGCGCAGGCAGGGGATGGGCTGGCTGCAGGACATCGTGCCCAACCACATGGCTTTCGACGCGCAGAACCCCATGCTGGTGGACGTGCTGGAGAACGGCTCTCATTCGCGCTACTTCCGCACCTTCGACATTAACTGGGAGCATCCCCTGGAGAGTCTCCACGGCCGGGTGCTGGCGCCTTTTCTCGGCAGTTTCTACGGCAAAGCTCTGGAGCGTGGGGAAATCCGGCTGAACTACGACGAAGAGGGCTTTTTCGCCAGTTATTTCGATCAGCGCTATCCCCTACGCATCGACAGCTATCTCGAAATCCTGACTCAAACCCATGCTCCGCTGCGGCGCAGCCTCGGCCCCGATCATCCCGATCATATCCAGTACATGGGGGTTTTGTACCTGCTTAAAACCCTGGCCGACGGCCCGAGCCGCGACCGCTACGATCAGGTCCGCTTCATCAAGCAGACTCTGTGGGGGCTTTACGAGCGAAATGAACAGGTTCGCATCCAGATCGACCAGAGCATCGACCAGTTCAACGGCACACCGGATCAGCCCGAATCCTTCTCACGTCTCGATGCGCTGCTGGGACAGCAGTATTTCCGTCTCTCCTACTGGAAAGTTGCTTCGGAAGAACTCAACTACCGGCGTTTTTTCAGCATCAACGACCTGATCTCCCTGCGCATCGAAGAGAAGGATGTTTTCGAGCACTGCCATGGCCTGGTGCTCAAGCTGGTGCGCCAGGGGCATTTCAGCGGACTGCGCATCGACCACATCGACGGGCTCTATGATCCGCTGCAATACCTGGAGCGCCTCGCCGTTGCCGCACCGGAAGCCTACGTGGTGGTGGAAAAAATTCTCGAAGAACGCGAGAACCTGCCCCGCACTTGGAGAACTCAGGGCACCAGCGGCTACGACTTTCTCAACCGCGCCCTCGGCGTGCTGTGCGACGCCTCGCAGGAGCGCCGCTTCAACACCATCTATCACCGCTTCGCCAATCCCGGCGGACGCTGCGAAGATCTGGCTGTCGAGAAGAAAAGGCTGATCATCCAGCGGCACATGCTGGGGGATATCGACAACCTGACCCTGCTGCTGAAAAATTTTGCTTCGCGCTACCGCTACGGCAGCGACCTGACCCGACACGCCCTGCACCAGGCACTGATCGAGGTGATGGTGGAGATGCCTGTCTATCGCACCTACCTCACCCCGCGGCGACAGGCCGATGAAGGGCGCACTCATCTGCGCAAAGCACTGCGCAAGGCTCAGCGCAACAACCCCGGCATGGCCAATGAACTTGAATTTTTCGCCCGCATCCTGCCCCTGGAGATCAATCGCGACCTGTCGGAAGAAGAACGCCAGGCCTGGCGTCATTTCGTCATGCGCTTCCAGCAGTTCACCGGGCCGCTCATGGCCAAGGGGATCGAGGACACCCTGCTGTATGTCTACAATCGGCTCATCTGCCTCAACGAGGTGGGGGGCTCGCCGGAGCATTTCGGTGTCAAACCGGACGATTTTCACGCCCTCAACCAGAAACGCGCCCGTCTGTGGCCGCACACCATGAACGCCACTGCCACCCACGACACCAAACGCGGCGAAGACACGCGGGTGCGCATCGCAGTGTTGTCCGAACTGCCGCAGGAGTGGGAGCGTCACCTGCGCAGTTGGTACCGTCTCAACGCGCCGCTCAAAAAACGGGTGCGGCGCCGCATGGTGCCCGACAAAAACGACGAGTACTTTCTTTATCAGACTCTGCTCGGTTCCTGGCCTCTGCACCCTCAAGAGATGGAAGACTATCCGCAGCGCATCCGCGACTACGCCATCAAGGCGGTACGCGAGGCCAAAGTGCACACCGGATGGCTTAAGCCGGACAGCGCATACGAAGATGCCTATCTAGAGTTCATCGACGCCCTGTTTCAGGAGCAGCATTCCTTTATTGAGGATTTCGCACCCTTTCAGGAAAAGATCGCCTTCTTCGGCATGCTCAACGGGCTCTCCCAGCTGCTGCTCAAGACGAGCTCTCCCGGTGTTCCCGATTTCTACCAGGGATGTGAACTCTGGGATCTGAGCCTGGTCGACCCGGACAACCGGCGGCCCGTCGACTACCCGGCACGCCACAAAACCCTCTCGGAATTGCGCAAGTCGGCGAAAAAAAACCTGCCCGGACTGCTTGCCGAATTGCGAGACGACTGGCAGAGCGGGCGCATCAAGCTGTACCTGACCTGGCGCTGCCTGCAGGCACGGGAGCAGCAGGCCGATCTGTTCAGCGACGGCGACTATCTGCCGCTGGAGGTCGAAGGGAAATATGCCGGCCACCTGCTGGCCTATGCCCGATGCCTGGAATCGAATGCGGTGGTGGCTGTTGTGCCGCGACTGATGACCGGCCTGGTCGATGAAGGAACCTGGCCCTTAGGGGAAGCGATTTGGGGCGACACTCGCATTGTGCTGCCGGGAGAGATGCAGGGCAGCTGGCATGACCTCCTGTCGGGGCGATCGATCGAGGCCGGGGGCCATCTCGGCGTCGGTACCCTGTTGCAGGACCTGCCGCTGGCGCTGCTGTCCAGATCGCCGGCAAAAGATTAACCGCCGACACATCCTGACGTTGGGGCTGACGCAGGGGCGCAGCATGCTGCGCCCCTACCACATATGCGATCCGATTTTGATTTAAACGTGATTACGCAGCTGCAGCTCCAGCGGATGGGGATTGAGGTAATACTGGGTCTTCAGGTACGGCTGGTCGTACTTGCGCACATAGTGATTGATCAGGGTGATCGGTACGATCAGCGGTACATGCCCGGCGCGGTAGCTGGCAAAGGATTCCAGCATTTCCTGCTTCTCGTCGGCGGAGAGTTCGCGCTTGAAGTAGCCGAGCAGATGCTCGAGGACGTTGATATGCTTGCTCACGGTGGCCTTCATGCGCAGCGCTTTCATGAGCAGTTCGACGTACTCTTTCTGCAGGGTCTGCATCTCCTGCCTGCCGGTTTCCGCTACCAGCTTGCCCATCTCCCGGTAGATCTGCGGGCTGTGAGCGAGCAGCAGCAGCTTGTGGCGTGAATGAAAATCGACCAGGTCGCCGGCGCTCATCCCCCGTTCGACCAGATCACGCCAGCGTTTGACGGTAAAGAGGCTTTCGATGAAATTCTCCCGCAGCTTGTCGTCATGCAGGCGTCCATCCTCCTCCACCGGGATCAGCGGGAAGCGCTCCATGAAGACACGGGCAAAGACGCCCACGCCCTGTTTGGACGGCACGCCGTTTTTATCGTAGAGCTTGACGCGCTCCATACCGCTGGAAGGAGACTTGCTCTTGAAAATGAACCCGCACAGATTCTCCTTCTCCAGCTCATCGCATCGGCGGTGCGCCCAGTCCTGCATGCGTTCAGTGATATCTTCTCCGCTTTTGCCGAACACCAGCCGCGGCCGATCAGGCTCGCCCACCAGGCGCAGAGTTTCGCGCGGGGTCGGCAGGCCGACTTCCACCTCCGGGCAGACCGGCACGAAGTCGAGGTAAGCGCCGAGCACGTCACGTATCAATCGATCGAGCTTGTGCCCGCCGTCAAAACGCACGTTGTGCCCCAGCAGGCAACTGCTGATACCGATGCGGATTTTGTCCGTCATAAATTTATGGCCTTTCTGATCAGAGGCAAGGCAAAGTTGTGACTCACGTCATTCTAGCAAAAAAGCAGGAGAATGCATGACACGAAAACTGCTCAAGAAACGCGGCAAGAAAATCGGCGCCGCTCCCGGCACCCTGATCCACGTGGGGGAAAAAAGCGAAGCCGCGCCGCGCATCCATGTTTTTGACTATGACCAGGAGCACCTCGACCAGCGTGAGTACCCAGACGCCGCATCCTGCCTTGCTTTGCGCGATACAGACACTATCTCCTGGATCAATGTCGAGGGGCTGCACCAGGTCAAGGTGATTGAAACCCTCGGCCAGGGCTTCGGCCTGCACCCCCTGGTGCTGGAAGACATTCTCAACACCGACCAGCGCCCCAAGGTCGAAATCTACGACAATTACATCTTCATCGTCGTCAAGATGCTGCTCTACGATACCGAGCAGGAAGGGGTGCGTACCGAGCAGGTCAGCTTTGTGCTGGGGAACAACTTCGTCATTTCTTTTCAGGAATGCCACGGCGATGTTTTTGACGGTGTGCGCGAGCGTCTGCGCAGCGGACGCCGCATACGCTTCCTGGGCTCCGACTACCTGGCCTATGCCCTGATCGACGCCATAGTCGACAGCCACTTCTTCATCCTGGAAAAGATCGGCGACGAGATCGAACAGCTCGAAGATGAACTGCTTGACGACCCGTCTCCGGAATCCCTCAATCAGATCCACCGCCTGCGCCGCGAAATGATCCTGCTGCGTAAATCGGTGTGGCCCCTGCGGGAGCTGATCAGCGAACTGGGTCGCGAGGAAACGCCAATGGTCAGTCGTGAAACGGCGGTTTTCCTGCGCGACGTTTACGATCACTGTATCCAGGTAATCGATACGGTAGAGACCTTTCGTGATCTGCTCGGCGGCATGCTCGATCTGTACATGTCCAATGTCAGCAACCGCATGAATGAAATTATGAAGGTGCTGACCCTGATCGCCACCATCTTTATCCCACTGACCTTTATCGCCGGGGTGTACGGCATGAACTTCGAGTACATGCCCGAGCTTGCCTGGAAATGGGCCTATCCTGCGGTCTGGGGCATCATGATCGGCCTTGGCATCGGGCTGGTCTTTTTCTTCAAAAAGAAGAACTGGCTTTAAACGGGGAGACTTCGATCATGGCCGCTTCCACCCTGCCCGCACCTGCAATCCGCTGCCGCGAGCTGTGCGATCTGCCCCCGGCGGAAAGCGCAGATTTCATCCTCTACATCATGAGTGCCTTCCGCCGCACCGGTTGGAATTTCGCTCTTCAGCAGGCGGTTTACCTGGCGCAGGATCTCAACAAGCCGCTGCTGGTCGTGGAACTATTGTCGTGCAGCATGCCTTTTTCAAGCAACCGCCTTCACCGTTTCACGCTTGACGGCATGGCCGATAATGCGCGCCGGCTGAAAAACCGCGGCGCCCGCTACTATCCCTACGTGGAACGACAGAAGGGACAGGCCGCAAAGCTGCTGGGCCGCCTCGCGCAAAAAGCCTGCGTCATCGTTTCGGACGATTTTCCCAACTATTATGCGCCGGGCGAACAGGCCCTGAATATTCAACCCCGTGTTTCAACCATCGCGGTGGACAGCAACGGTCTCATGCCGCTCAATGCGATCCCGCAAGCCTATCCGAGCGCCTACGCTTTCCGGCGTTTTCTGCAGAAGCACCTCCCCGTTCACCTGGTGAGCCCGCCCCATCCCGATCCGCTTAAAGATGCGGCACTGCCGATGTTGCCGGACCGGCTGTTCCGCGACTTATCAGAAGAGTTTCCCCCCTCCTTCGACCTGATCGGCGATCGTAGCGATTCCGCTCTGTCCTCACTGCCGATCGACCACAGCATTCCCCCTGCTCCCTGCACCGGCGGCACCACTTCTGCACGCCTGCGGCTGACACGCTTTCTCGATCACCGGCTGGAGATGTACGCGCAATATCGCAACCACCCCGATCTTGACGTGACCAGCGGACTGAGCCCATATCTGCATTTCGGCCATATTTCCAGTCACGAGATTTTTTTCCGCCTGAGCGAAGCACAGCAGTGGTCACCAGACCGACTGAGCCCTGAGATCCGCGGTCGCCGCGAAGGGTGGTGGGGCCTGTCGCCGGCAGCGGAAGCGTTCCTCGACCAGCTGGTGACCTGGCGGGAACTGGGCTATGCGTTCGCTTTTCTGCGCGAGGATGCCGCCCGCTATGAATCCCTGCCGGACTGGGTGCGGCAGACGCTCGAGAGCCACGAGCAGGATCCCCGCCCCTGGCTCTACCCCCTGGAGGACTTCGAGCAGGCCAGAACCCATGACCCGTTGTGGAACGCCGCCCAGCGGCAGCTGGTACGTGAAGGCATCATTCACAACTATCTGCGCATGCTGTGGGGGAAAAAGATCCTGGAATGGAGTGCGGGGCCGCGGCAGGCTCTCTCCATCATGCTGGAGCTCAACGACCGCTACGCCCTCGACGGCCGCAACCCTAACAGCCTCAGCGGCATATTCTGGTGTCTCGGCCGCTTTGACCGCCCCTGGCCCCAACGGCCCATCTATGGCCGGGTGCGCTCCATGAGTTCAGACAACACGGCGCGCAAGGTGTCCGTCGAGAAATTTCTGAGCCGTTTCGCAAACCGGGGTGCAAAAAAATAGAAATATGTTACACTTTCTCACTGTTGAATCCTGAATCTCTTTCCCCGATGGAGGTTGCACAATGCAGCTTAAAGGCAAAAAGATTGCGATCCTCGCCGAAAATCTCTACGAGGACCTTGAATTGTGGTATCCGCTGCTGCGCTTCAAGGAGGCCGGCGCCAAGGTCAGAATTGTCGGCCCCAAGGCTGAAACCTATGAATCCAAGCACGGCTATCCGGTCAAGGCCGACAAGGCGGCGGACAATACCAAAATTTCCGAATACGATGCGGTGATCATTCCCGGAGGCTATGCGCCCGACCACATGCGGCGCTCCCAACCGATGGTTCAACTGGTGCGTCAGGCCAACCAGCAGGGAAAAATTCTCGCTGCCATCTGCCACGGCGGTTGGATGCTGGCTTCCGCCGATGCAATTCGCGACCGGAAATTCACCTGTTTTTTTGCCATCCGTGACGACCTGATCAACGCAGGGGGCGAATATCTCGACCGCGAAGTCGTCCGCGACGAAAACATCATCACTTCGCGCACGCCAACAGACCTGCCGGCCTTCTGCCGGGAAATTATCGCTGCTCTCACTGAATAAAGTTTCGCTTTCTGCATGTGTTGACCGGGCCGATTGTTTGACCAATCGGTCCGGTCCTATTTTTTATGCTCCCGCCTTGACAAAGAAAAAATGCGCGCTACAAATAAGAGATATTATCCACTGATAACTGTTTTCCGCAAAATAAGCATTCCGGGGCCACGATGACTCACAGCAACCCGCGCCTTGAACAGATTCTGCACCGCCTGCGGGAGCGCGACTTCCGCCTTACCCCTCAGCGGCTCGCGGTGCTGCGGATTCTGGTGGAAAGCAAGGAGCACCCCACGGTGGACCAGATTTACGAACAGGTGCGCCGCGACTTTCCCATGGTCAGCCGCGCCACCATTTACAAAACCGCAAACCTGCTGAAAAGCCTTGGAGAAGCGCTGGAGGTGGGAGTTCTCGACGGTCGCAGTCGCTACGACGGCAACAAGCCCTACCCCCATCCCCACGTGATCTGCACCCGGTGCAAAAAAATTATCGACTTTGAGGGTCTCCCGACGACCGATCTGGTTCGGGAAGTCATTGAGAAAACCGGTTTTCAGGTTGAAACGCACCAGATCGACTTTTTCGGCACCTGCCCGCAATGCTGCGAGGCGGAGCAAAACTGAACCAAAGAAACCTGGGGCCACGCCCCGCATTATTCAACACAAAGGAGGAAACAACGTGGCACGACTGAAAGGAACCAAGACCGAGAAGAACATCCTGACCGCTTTCGCCGGCGAAAGCCAGGCCCGCAACCGCTATACCTATTTCGCCGCCCAGGCCAAGAAGGAAGGGTATATGCAAATCTCCTCTATTTTTGAAGAGACTGCCGACCAGGAGAAGGAGCACGCCAAGCGCCTGTTCAAGATGCTCGAGGGTGGTGAGGTCATGATCGAAGGAGCCTTCCCCGCCGGCGTTATCGGCACCACGGTGGAAAACCTCAAGGAAGCCGCCGCCGGTGAAAATTACGAGCATACCGACATGTACCCCTCTTTCGCCAAGGTTGCGCGGGAAGAGGGTTTCAACGACATTGCCGATATTTTCGAAGCGATTGCCGTGGCTGAGAAACAGCATGAAAAACGCTATCTCGACCTGATGCGCAACATTGAAAACGGCCAGGTCTTCAAACGCGGCGGAACGGTGGTCTGGCGCTGCCGCAACTGCGGCTACCTGCATGAAGGTACCGAAGCACCCGGCACCTGCCCAGCCTGCGCCCATCCCCAGGCGCATTTCGAACTTCTGGGGGAAAACTACTGAGTCAACCGAACTTGACATCCCCGGTCCTGCTTTCAGTGGAACCGGGGAATTGCGTATGAGAAGAAACGGGGCGCCCGATCAGGCGCCCCGTTTCTTTTACAGCTTGTTGAGAATCTGTCGCGCCGCGGTCTGCACCGGATCCCAAACCGGCGAAAAAGGCGGAGCATAGGACAGATCGAGATCCACCAGATGCTGCGCGGTCAGCCCGGCCGTAATAGCTGTGGCCAGCACATCGATGCGCTTGGCAGCCCCTTCCAGCCCTACAATCTGCCCACCCAGCAGGCGGCCGTCTTCCTTGTGCGCCATCAGCTTGACAGTGATCCGACCTGCACCGGGATAATACCCGGCGCGAGTGCGGCTTTTGATCACAGCCTCGACGTAGGGCATATTCATCACTTTTAAATCCGCCTCACGCAATCCGGTGCGCGCAACTTCATATTTACAGATTTTACTCACCGCAGTGCCGATCACACCAGGGAAGGTCGCGTCGCCGCCTGCGAGGTTGATGCCCGCCACGGTGCCCTGTTTGTTGGCAACGGTGCCCAGCGCAATATGAACGGGGCGCTGCATAAGGAGGTGATAGCTCTCGACACAGTCCCCGGCCGCCCAGATGCCCGCTTTCGAGGTCCGCATGCGCGAATCAACCTGGATCGCCTTTTTCTCCCCCAACTTCAGCCCGGCATTTTCGGCCAGGGTGCTGTTGGGCTGCACGCCCATGCCGAGGATCACCATATCGGCAGGCAAGGTGCGCTTATCGGTCACGACCGCCTTGACACGCCCATCTGCAACCTCAAAGCCGGTCAGGGACTCTTCCAGGTAAAGCGTCACTCCCACTTCGCGCAGCGCATCTGAAACCAGGGAGCCCATGTCAGGGTCCAGAGTGGCCATGACCTGTTCGGCCCTTTCAACCAAACTGACCTCCAGACCGCGCCGCACCAGCGCTTCAGCCATCTCGAGGCCGATGTAGCCGCCGCCGACGACCACTGCCCGGCGGGGAGATACCTGATCCACAAACTGCCGCACCCGGATGCCGCTCTGCAGGGTCGACAGCCCGAAGATCGCCTGCGCCCCGGAGCCTGGTAGATCCGGGCAGATCGGAACCCCGCCTGTTGCGATCAGCAACTGATCATATCCCTCGTCAAACTCACGTCCGCTTTCGCGCTCCACCACCCGCACCTTGCCGGCATCCGGATCGATGTGCAGCACTTCGTGCCCCACCCGTGCGTCGATGTTGTACTTCTCCTTGAATTTTTCAGGAGTGCGCGCGACAAGGTCATCAGAATCCTTGATCATGCCGGCGATATAATAGGGCAGGCCGCAGGCCGAATAGGAAGTATGCGGCCCCCGTTCGAATACAATGATCTGCCTTTCCGGGTCTTCGCGGCGCACCTTGCTTGCGGCACTCATGCCGGCGGCATCGCCGCCGATAACGACCAATCTCTCTTTCCCCATAAAAACACCCCTTTCCCTTTAAAGGCACTGAACCGACAGAATCGACTGTCGGGCTCTCTCTGTGTTAAACTTCAACGATCACTGCAAATCTACCATTTTTTTGGAGAATGTCAGCGTATGGACGCAAACTCCGAGCCCGGCGAAATCGCCTGCCAGCAGGTTCTGCTGGACGATTCCTCCGTTTTCTCGGTGCAATGGCTGGAACTTCCCCGCCATCTGACCGACGGGGTCACTCCCCGTTTCCTGTTCGACCGCTACCTGGAGCACCTGCGCCGCTTTACTTTCGGGCTGGTGCGTCCGGGTTGCGATTCTGAGGGTGTTCGCTTTCGTCTGGCGGGCACGCCCTGGAATCTGCTCGAGTTCAACGCCCCCGTCGAACAGCATCAGGATTCACGGCGCACCTGCACGATGGAAATCTGCGGTGGTTTTCTGGTTCAGCGCGACATGTGCCATCGCGGCCGACTGCAATTCATTACGGAAGAGTTGCCTGAAGGGGTGCGGATCGAGCTGCAGCTGTCTGAATTCTGCCCCCTGCTGCTGGGCAGCGCCCAGCCCTCCTTTTTCCGCCGCCAAATCTACCGCCTGACTCAGGCGGCGATCCACAAGGTAGTGACGGTACGCTTCCTGCTTCGTGTCTATCGCGAACTGGCGGGGCCGCAGGCCTGCGCACGGGTAGTCCCGACCAAGGTCCGTGAGGGGCGTCCGACCTGAACCGAAAAACCTTCTGCATCAACGGGAAAATACTCGACGCATGACGACACACGACAACAGCACCGGCCGCCTGCTGGCGGTGGGAGACATACACGGCTGCCTGGATCAGCTTCGCACCCTGATGAAGCGGGTTGCACCGCAAAGTGACGATCAGGTCGTTTTCCTCGGCGATTATATCGACCGCGGACCCGACTCCTGCGCAGTTGTGGATTATCTGCTCGACTTTGCCAAACGTTTTCCGCACACGGTCTTCCTCAAGGGCAACCATGAGGCCATGCTGCTCGATTTCATCTCCGGACGCGACCATCTGGCCTTTCTGACCAACGGTGGGCGCTCAACGCTGGAGAGCTACGCCCTGCACCCGGGCGACAGTCTTCCTGGAGACCACCTGAATTTTTTTGAGAACCTGCGACTCTATTATGAGACGCCGGAATTCATCTTCGTCCATGCCGGTCTGCGGCCGGAACGGCCCCTTTCACAGCAGAGCGAAGAGGATCTTCTGTGGATACGGGAGGATTTCCTGGACAATGATTACGACTGGGGCAAGACCGTGGTCTTCGGCCACACGCCGCAATCAAAAGGGCCGTTGAAAAAACCGGGGCGGCTGGGGCTGGATACAGGGGCGGTTTACGGCCGCGCGCTAACCTGCTGTGAAGTCCGCAGCGGACATTGCTGGTCGGTGCCGGCACGGGAACCTAAAAAGAAACTGTTCTTTTTCTTCTAAACCTGCAACGAACTGTTCAGCATGGGTCGCCGCAGAATGTCGCCCTCCTGCGCCCCTTCCGGCAATTCGATGCGCATCCGCATATTGGGCTGACCGGCGGGCACCCCCTCGCCGTCCAACGTTTCAATGCGGCCGGCCTTAAAAGGCTTGGTCCGCATACCGGGGCCGATCAGCTCCAGATTCTCGCCGGGAAAGAAGCGATTGCGCCCTTCTACAATCAGTTCGCCTTCCTGCCGGTGCACAAGACCGACAAAATCACAGCTACGCACATAAGCGGAATCGGTCGTATGCACCTGGGGTGAATCCTCCCCCAGCAGAAAGCCTGTGCCGTAGGGGCGATGACTGACCTTGTCCAGCTCTTCGCGCCAGAGGGAATCGACGACGTAGTTGTGCGGATCGGCATAAAATCGATCCAGGGCGGCGCGATAAACGCGGGTGACGGCCGCCACATAGTAAAGACTCTTCATGCGCCCCTCGATCTTGAGACTGTCCACCCCGGCGCCGATCAGCTGGGGCAGGTGGTCGAGCAAGCACAGGTCGCGACTGTTGAAGAGAAAGGTCCCGTCCTGATGCTCCTCCACCGGCATGTATTCCCCCGGCCGCGTCTTTTCCACCAGCGCATACCCCCAGCGGCAGGGGTGGGCGCACTCACCGCGGTTGGCTTCGCGCCCGGTCAACACGGCCGACAGCAGGCAGCGGCCAGAATAGGCGACACACATGGCGCCATGGACAAACACCTCCAGCTCAACAGATGTGCCCTGCCGGACGGCGGCAATGCGCTCCAGGGTCAGTTCCCGGGCAAGATTCACCCGCGAAACGCCAAGGGAACCCCACAACTGGGCCGCCGCGGCGTTGGTGGTATTGGCCTGGGTGGAAAGATGCAGTTCCCGACCAGGATCAATCCTTTTCACCGTGGCGACAACTCCTGGATCGGAGACGATGTAGGCGTCAATGTCCAGGGGACGCAGCTCTTCGAGCAAAGATTCCAGCTCGGGAAACTCCTCCGGCCGCAGATAGGCATTGAGCGTCAGGTAAAGCCGCCTGCCGAGTGAATGGCACAAGTCCACGGCCCGTCGCAGCGCCTGGAGATCAAAAGAGCCCGCCGGCGCTCTCAGGCCAAAGCGCGGGCTGCCGAGATAGACCGCATCGGCGCCGTATCGCAAAGCGGTTTCCATTTTATGAAGATCACCGGCTGGAGCCAGGAGTTCCACTTGTTTCATTGCAAAATTTTCCTCTCCGCGTATTTTGACGCATCATAACAGATCGTTGCCCGCCGGACGAGAGCTCATC
>NPID01002413.1_pt1 | contig 34379 bp, 46 predicted proteins | sample 8637491 | NCBI WGS metagenome assembly NPID01 (sample SAMN07420843, study PRJNA396082) | bioreactor metagenome | isolation source: sample BA6 brine-fed electro-methanogenic bioreactor BA | place: Japan: Kochi | collected 2016-06-14 | reverse complement strand
TTTGCGCGTATCTGAACCTAACCAAAAGCTCGGCAGCCGAAGGTCTGCCGCAGCGCTTAAGCTCACCGGACCGGGTAACGCTGCGCGTTACCCGGTCCGGGTGGAGCGCTTGGTTATGGTCTGGAGGAAAGAAGATGCGAGACGAAACAACAGGTAAAGAAATAAAAATCTGTCCATTTTGCAAGATCGATGCTGCTCGGGTTGTTACTTCGGATAACTCAGGCTGTGAAGATTACCGGGCCGTAGAGTGTCAGGCTTGTTCCGCACTTGGCCCGGATGTTGGCTACCCAGCTACTTGTAATCCGGATGATCCTGAGTTTGTTACGGCAACCGAGCAGGCGATTGACCTTTGGAATGAGGCGTTAAGGCCATAACGACTGGTTAACCACGCAGTGATTGACACCCAGCAGATTTCGGGCTATCGTTATCCCGCTGCCGCAAAATCGGCAGCCGGGTTTGGAAGCCCGAATGTTGGAGGCGGATACCGGCCGCCGCGCATCACCTGGCGGCTTTCGTGTATCCACAGCACGGCAGGCTCCGCTTCGTCTGGGCGGCCGTGCGGGGGGCCTTCGGGCCCGCCGGTTTCCTCTGACGCCGGTCTTCCAACCCGCACGGTTCGCCCTTTTTGCGATTGGAAGCGCAAGAAGGGCGGTTTTCGAACCCCAGTCAGAGGAGCCCGCCATGAGACAGACCTGCCAGGTGATTCCCTTCCCCGCGCCGCGCACCGCCGCCACGCCCCGCACCGCCTCCCCCTCGGCCACCCGCGACGCCAAAAGAGACCAGATCGTCGCCCTGCTGCGCGAATCCCTGCCGCCCGGCGCCGTGGAGCTGATCGAGGCCTTTCGCGGCCTGCCGCCCGCGCGCCGCGCCGCCCTCATCGGCATGGCCCGCGCCGCCGCCGGCGACCGCCGCGAGCAGAACCAGGCCATCGATCGCCTCTATGCCACCCTCACGCCCGCCGAGCGCCTGCACCTCGACGCCGCCAACGGCAAGCTGAATACCCTCATCGCCGCCTTTGCCGAGAAAGGAGACTGACCCCATGCTCGAAAGACTCGTCACCATCACCGAAGAGAAAGCCGTCACCACCTCGCTGGTCATCGCCGAGGCGTACGAAAAGCAGCACAAGGATGTTTTGCGGGCTATAAGCCGGCTCGAATGTTCGGAAGAATTTAACCGGCGCAATTTTGCGCCCGTTGGATATACCGACGGGAAGGGTGAGCTTCGGCCCATGTTCGAGATCACCCGCGACGGATTCACCTTCCTCGCCATGGGCTTCACCGGCAAGCGCGCCGCCGAGTTCAAGGAGAGGATCATCGCCGCCTTCGCCGAGAAAGGAGACTGACCCCATGACCGACCTGATCCTCGTCAAGGACCGCGAAGCCCTCACCACCACCCTGGCTATCGCCGAGGGGACACAGAATCAGCATAAGACAGTCATCCAGCTGACCCGTAAATACAGGGAGGACCTCGGCGAGTTCGGAGGGGTCGCATTTGAAATGCGACCCTTTGAGACGACGGGTGGGGTGCAGCAGCGTGAGATTGCCCTCCTCAACGAACCCCAGGCCACCCTGCTCATGACCTACATGCGCAACAGTCCCATCGTTCGCCAGTTCAAAAAGCGGCTGGTCAGAGCGTTCTACGAAATGCGCGAGCTGCTGCTCATGGAGAGCGGCGAGCGCCGCCAGGTCGACGTCACCCTCAACCACACCCGCGGCATCACCAACCCCCACGGCCTCGACATCAAGTATTCCCTCGACCTGACCAAGCTGTGCATGCGGCCCACCGCCCAGGGGGTGCGGCTGCTCTCGCGGCTGACCGGGGTCGAGATGGAGGACATCGCCAGCGAGCTTCAGGCCGGGTCCGAGGCGGGCGTGTCGCCGCTGGCGGCCCGCTTCGTCCGCGAGCGGCTGGTGGCGGCGCCCGGCGGCTGGGTGGCGATCGCCGAAGTCTATGCCGCCTACTGCGCCTTCTGCGCCGAAAACGAGGCCCGGCCCATGGCCGTCGGCCACTTCGGGCGCACCCTGCACCAGCTGCTGCCGGGCACGCCCCGCACCCGCTCCTCCGAGGGCGCGCGCCCCTGGGGCTACGAGGGCCTGGCCCTGCTCGCCGAGAGCAGCACCCCGTAGCCGGCCCCCGGTCGGCACCGCCACCTATCCACCCTCCCCAGGCCCGGCCATCCGCCGGGCCTTTTTCGTGCCCGCCGAAATACGATTTTGTCGGATCTGTAGGAATCCGTCGGAATCGCCCGGTTTATCCCATTTCAATTTCGACCCAAAATTGCAGCCATGGACACGCCGACCGTCGAACCCGATCAGATCATCGCCGGCGACAGCGTCAGCTGGCGCAAAGCCCTGGCGGACTATCCCGCCTCGGCGGGGTGGGACCTCACCTACGCCCTGCGCGGGCCGGACAAGATTGACCTGGACAGCAGCGCCGACGGCGACGCCCATCTGATCGATCTGGCGGCGGCCGATACCGCGAACTGGGCCGCCGGCTTCTACACCTGGACCCTCTTCGCCAAAATGGGCGGCGACCGCTACACCGTCGCCCAGGGCGCGGTCGAGATCTTGCCCGACCCGGCCGGCATCGCCGCCGGCGCCGACCAGCGGCCGCACTGCAAGAAGGTCCTCGATGCCATCGAGGCGCTGCTCGAAGGCAAGGCCACCCGCGACCAGAAGACCTACGAGGTCGACGGGGTGCGCATCGACCGCATGGAGATCGCCGAGCTGCTGCGCTGGCGGGTGGTCTACCGCCGCGAGTGGCGGGACTACCTGCGCAAGCAGCAGGTGGCCAAGGGCAAGAAGCGCGGCAACCGCGTCCTGGTGAGGTTCCTCGGATGACGATCACCGTCCCGACATGGCTGTTCTGGGCGCTCGGCAACCTGGCCGGGCTGGTCCTGATCCTGGTCCTGCTGCGCCGGCTGCTGGCCGCCCTGCTGCGCCGCCGCTGCCGGCTGTGGCTGGTCGGCCGGCACGTCCGCGGCAACCACTGGGACGTCCAGGGGATCTTCCGCAGTCGGGAGCGGGCTGTCGCCGCCTGCCGCAGCGCCCGCTATTTCCTGTTCCCGCTCGACTTGGACGTCGAACTCCCCGAGGAGACCACCGTGCCGTTCAAGCTCGAATACCCGAAAGGGGTGAATGACTGATGGGCGTCTCCCCGCGCAACCCGGCCCGCCGCCTGATCCGCGGCTACAACGCCGGCAAGACCGACCGCCTCGGCGACTGGGGCACCCTCTCCCTGTCGGCCGATGCCGAGATCCGCATGAGCCTCAAGGTGCTGCGGGCCAAGTCCCGCCACCTGGCGATGAACAACGACTACATGAAGCAGTTCCTGCGGCTGCTCAAGATCCACGTCGTCGGTCCCCAGGGCATCCGCCTGCAGAGCAAGGTCAAGACGTTCGACGGTCACTCGGACCGCTACGCGAACCAGCAGATCGAGGCCGGCTGGAAGCGCTTCTGCAAGAAGGGCGTCTTCGACGTCACCGGCAAGCTCTCCGGCCGCGCCGGCCAGAACCTCTGGATCGAAGGAAACGCCCGCGATGGCGAGTTCCTGGCCCGCATGGTCTTCGGCTACGACAATGAATTCGGCTTCGCCCTGCAGTTTTTGGAGCCGGATTTCCTTGACGAAAACCTCAACAAGACGCTGGCGGGCGGCAACAAGATCCGCATGGGCGTCGAATACGACCGCTGGGATCGGCCGGTGGCCTACTGGCTGTTCCGCGCCCACCCCGGCGATTATTCCATGCCCGGCGCCGGCAGCTGGGTCAACCTCTACCAGCGCATTCCCGCCCACGAAATCATTCACGAGTACACCGTCGAGCGTGCCCGCCAGGGGCGCGGCGTGCCCTGGGCGCACACCGCCATCGAGCGGCTGCAGATGCTCGGCGGCTTCGAGTTTGCCGCCCTGGTCAACGCCCGCGCCGGCGCCAGCAAGATGGGCTTCTACCAGCAGCGCGGCGTCAGCGACGTCGGCGAGACCGAGTACGAGGGGGACGATGAGGACGCCGACGGCGATTTCATCGAAGAGGCCGAGCCCGGCGTCTTCGGCAAGCTGCCGGCCGGCTGGGAGTTCAAGGACTACAACCCCGCCTTCCCCGACGCCGCGATCGAGCCCTTCACCAAGGCCCTGCTGCGCGGCGGCTGCAGCGGCTTCGGCGTCTCCTATCACAGCGTCACCAACGACCTGACCGACGTCAATTTTTCCAGCATCCGCCAGGGCGTCCTGGACAGCCGGGACTACTACCGGACGCTGCAGGGTTTCACAGTCGAATCCTTCATGGATCGGATCTTCGAGAACTGGCTGCTCATGGCCCTGCTGCGCGGCACCCTCGGCGCCCTGGAGGCGATCGACTACGACCGGCTGTGCATGCCGACCTGGCGGGCCCGCGGCTGGGACTGGGTCAACCCGGCCCAGGACCAAACGGCCAACGAGAAGGCGCTCAAGAACCGGACCAAGACCCTCGCCAAGGTGCTGGCCGAGCAGGGCGAGGACCTGGAGGAGCACCTGGAGGGGCTCCAGGAAGAAGAGGACCTGGCCGAGCAGTACGGAATCGACCTCAAGAAAATCAAGGACGGAGGAAAGACGAATGCCCCAAACGCTTAAAACCGGCAAGCTCTTCCGGACCTTCCAGGTCCGCAAGGAGTCCATCGACGAAGAGAGCCGCACCGTCGAACTGTCGTTTAGCTCCGAGACCCCGGTCCCGCGCTGGTGGGGGACGGAGATCCTCGACCACGCCCCGCGTTCCGTGCGCCTCGACCGGCTCAAGGCCGGCGGTCCGTTCCTGATGGACCACCACCCCGGCGACCATCGCGGGGTGATCGAATCCGTCAAGATCGACGGCAAGCGGGGCGTGGCCACCGTCCGATTTTCCAGGAGCGCCCGCGGCGAGGAGCTCTTCCAGGATATCCAGGACGGCATCCGGCCGAACATCTCGGTCGGCTACATCATTCACAAGATGCGCCTGGAGGAGGACAAGGACGGCGTCAAGACCTACCGCGCCACCGATTGGGAACCCCTGGAGATCTCCAGCGTCTCCATCCCCGCGGACCTCTCGGTCGGCGTCGGCCGCTCCGAAGACCGGAATTTCCCCCACGAAACGCAACTCGAACCCCAGCACAGAGGAGAACAGACCATGGAAAAATGTCCGCATTGCCAGCGCGACCTGGTCAACGGGGCCTGCACCTGCGAAGGCTACCGTGCGGCCAACCCGCCCGCCGCTCCGCCGGCGGCCCCTCCCTCCCGCTCCGGCGCCCCCGGCGGCGGAGGCGGCGCGCCGGTCGAGGTCGACCGGGACCAGATTCTCGCCACCGAGCGGCAGCGCGTCGGCCAGATCGAAACCCTGGCCCGCCGCTTCCCTCAGGTGAACGGCATCCAGGACCTGGTCCGCCAGTTCCGCGACAACGGCAAGCCGGTCGCCGAATTCCAGGCCGCAGTCCTGGAGCGGCTCGGCAAGCCGGCGCCGACCAGCGTCCCCGAGCCGGTGCGCGGCCTGCTGACCGAGCGCGAGGACCAGCAGTTCAGCGTCCTGCGCGCCATCGCCAGCCTGCTCGATCCCCGCGCCGAGGCCGGCTTCGAGCGTGAGGTCTCGCAGCAGATCGCCACCCGGCTCAAGCGCAACACCAACGGCATCTACGTCCCGACCTCCCTGTCGATCCGCGCGCCGCTCACCGCCGACACCGCCGGCGACGGCGGCTACACCGTGCAGACCACGGTCATGCCGTTGATTGAGATGCTGCGCGCCAAGCTGCTGATCAAAGCCCTCGGCGCCCAGGTCCTCGACGGCCTGACCGGGGATCTCTCCTTCCCGCGGCAGGAGAAGTCCGCCACCCTCAACTGGGTCGGCGAGAACCCCGGCGCCGACGTCGCCGACACGGACGCCACCGGCATGTTCGGCCAGGTCGGCCTCACCCCGCGCAACGCCATCGCCACCGTCCCCTACAGCAAGAAGCTGCTGGCGCAGTCCTCGCTGTCGATCGAGCAGTTCCTGCGCGCGGATCTCGCCGCGGTCAACGCCACCGGCCTCGACCTGGCGGCCATCAACGGCGCCGGGGGCGACGAGCCGACCGGGATTCTCAACACCACCGGCATCGGCTCCGTGGTCTGCGGCGATCCCGACGGTGCGGCCCTGGACTGGGCCGACGTGGTCAAGCTGGAGACCGAGGTCGCGGTCGACAACGCCGACGTCGGCAACCTCGCCTACCTGACCAACCCCAAGGTGCGCGGCAAGCTCAAGACGACCCCTAAGGTCGCCGGCACCGAAGGGATGATCTGGGAGAAGGGCTCCGCCGGAATGGGCGAGGTCAACGGCTACCGCGCCGCCGTCTCCACCCAGGTCCCCGGCACCATCACCAAGGGCGGCAGCGGTGCCACCCTCTCGGCGATGGTCTTCGGCAACTTCGCCGACATCCTGATCGGCGAGTGGGGCGTCCTGGAGATCCTGGTCGACCCCTACGCCCTCAAGAAGCAGGGCCTGGTGGAGATCACCTCCAACCTACTCTCCGACGTCGCCATCCGCCACCCGCAGTCCTTCGCCTCCGCCGAGGACATCGTCACCGGATAACCCCCGCCAGCCATCGTAGGCGGCCGGCCCGGCGGTCAACACCTATCGAGGAGTCAGACATGGCCAAACAACCGGCAATCACCGAAATCACCATCGTTCGCGGGACGAAGGTCAAGGGCAGGGTCCTGCGCGTCGGCCAGGTCGTCCCTGTGGCCAACCTGGAAAAGGGCGAGGTCGCCCTGCTGCTCAACCTGGGCAAGGCGCGCCCGACCGTCGAGGCGGACAAGAAACGGCCCGCCAAGGACGACGACAAGGACAAGAAGTAACCATCTGACCGGCGGGGGCCGGATGCCCCCGCCGCAGCCCAGGGAAGAGAGGCCGCCACACATGCAAACGCTCTGGGAGCATATCGATATGATCCAGCTGCTGCTCGCCGTGGTGGCCTTCTTCCTAGTCCGCACCCTGAACAAGATCGACAAGAACCAGGGGCTCATGTTCTCCAGGCTGGAAAAGCTCGAAAGCCGGTTCAGCCGGTTGCTCGGCGCCCACGAAACCAACCACGGCCACCCTCTGCGGCGGCATGACAACCTGGGGGAATGATGATCCGCGTCGGCCTGCGCCGCCTGGCGCACAGCGACCAAGGCACCCGCGGGGTGCTGATCCTGCCGGACGGGGTGGCCTGCGCCACCCTGGAGCTGCCCTGGCGGGACAACCGGCCCTCGCGTAGCTGCATCCCCTGCGGTGAGTACGACGTGGCCCTTAGAGACTCGCCTCGCTTCGGCCGGGTCTATCACGTCCAGGACGTCCCCGGCAGGACCTGGATCGAGTTCCACGCCGGCAACCTCGCCGGCGACGTCGAGCTCGGCTACCGCACCCACAGCGAAGGGTGCATCCTGCCGGGCCGGTATTTCGGCACCATCGCCGGCCAGCTGGCGGTCCTGGCCAGTCGGCCGGCGATGAGAGAATTCATGGAGCGGTTGGGCGGCGAGCCCTTCCGTCTGCTGGTGGAGGACGAAACCTCATGTGGCAACTGATTCTCGGCCCGATTCTGGGCCTCGTCGGCAGCGGCGTCGAAAAGTTCTACGAGCTCAAGACGGAAAAACTGAAGTCCGAAGAGCGGGCCAGGGATCGCGCGCACGAGCTGTCGGTGATGCGCCTCGAGGGCGAGCAGGCCATCAACAAGGTCACCGTCGAAGGCCAGATCCGGCAGGACGAAGCCGCCGCCAAGAACTTCTCCGACAGCTACTCCTTCGCCAACGACAAGCTGATACCCGACGATGCCGACCTGACCCGCCGGCAGCTGAACTGGCTGGTCGCAGTCGAGGTGATCAGCAAAATGATCCGACCGCTGTCCACCCTCTGGTACCAGGTCCTGGTGGCGATCGTCTTCGGCTGGTCCGCCTGGCGGCTGGTCGGCGTCGGTGCCGGCGCCGATGTCTTCACCGCCAAGGAAGCGGCCGGGATTTTCCGCGAGGTTGTCTTTTCCATCATCGGTATGGCCGAGACCACCCTCTTCTGGTGGTACGGCATCCGGCGCATGAGCAAGAAGAGGGCCCAGGCATGAGTCTGCGCGATGACCTGATGCAGGATCTGAAGGAGATCTTCGCCAGCGGCGAGATCACCGAGGCCGCGGCCATCGCCGGCCAGGAGCTGACCGGCGGCGGCATTTTCCGCAAGCCGTTTCTGCGCGCCGAAGTCGGCGTCGGGGTGGCGTCCAGCGAGCCGACCTTGACCGTGCTCGACGAGGATCTCGCCGCCTTGCCGTTGGCGGCCGCCCGAGGAGACCAGGTCGACCTGCTCGATCGCGGCGAGACCTGGTACCTCCACGAGCAGCAGCCGGGCGGCAACGGCATGACCGTGCTGATCCTGGTCGAGGGGTGACGATGAGCAAGCGTCAGCAGATCATCGATCAGCTCGCCGCCCGGCTCGGTACCATCCAGGCCGGGCAGCAGGTCGCACTGGAGACCGGCGAGGATTACACCTACCAGACCAGCCTCGGCAACAACGTGGGCGAGTGGCGGGAGAGCCAGTTCGCGGGCAACGAAGCCGAGGGCATCGTCTTTCGCGACACCACCGGCGAGATGCCGCCGTCCGACGAGACCAACTCTCAGGATCACGAGCTCGTCATTGAAATCAGCGCCGGCAGCGGCAAGAAATACGCCCCTTCCAGGGCGCGGCTCTGGGCGGAGGACATCCTGGCAGCCCTCGGCCAGGACCCGACCTTCGGCGGCTTGGCCCTCGACGCCGTGCCCGGCACCGTCGAGCTGCGCCACGAGGAGCAGGGACGCGAGCTCCAGGGGCTCGTGATCGACATCACCATCCGCTACATCACCACTCTCTGGCGCATCTAGGAGGCCGATATGAGACCGTTCCGCAAGCAGCAAAGTTCGTTCTACATGAAAAAGCAGGCCGGCAAGGGGCAGGCCGCGGCGGTGGCCGCCGGCGACGCCGTGCAGATCACCGCCGCCGGCAGCCTGGTCAAGCCCGAGGTCGCCAACGTCGAGGACCCGGCCCTGCGGCCCGGCAGCCGGCTGCCGGCGAAGAAGATCATCGTCGGCGACTGGGGCAAGGGCGGTCCCGGCATCCGCTGGAGCGGCAGCGGCATCGCCGGCACCCCGCCGGAGTTCGGCGCGGCCCTGGAGACCCTGCTCGGCAAAGAGGCGGCCAACGCCGCCGGCACCGTCGAGATCGGCAGCGGCCTGGCCGGCGGCTTCGACTCTACCCTCGACCTGGTCGTCGGCACCGCGGTGCGCGTCGACATCGCCGGCAGCTACGAGATCCGTCTGCTGGCCTCGAAGGTGGACAACGGCGACGGGACCTACACCTACACAGTGGACCGCGACTTTTCCCAGGCGCCGGCCGACGGGGCAGCCATCGCCGCCGGGGTTTCCTACCGGGTGGAGACGGACGACACCGCCCTCGATGCGCTGCCGTGGCTGACCGTGGACCAGTACGAAGACGGCGCCCGCTACCTGTGCACCGATGTCCGCTGCCGCTCGCTGAGCCTGACTGCCGAGGTCCGGCAGATCATCACCGCGACCCTGGGCTTCACGGCTCTGTCCTGCGCGGAAAGCGCCGCCAGCGATCCACTCACGCCGCAGTTCGACGGCAGCAGCCCCATGGTCGCCCGCAACCTGACCCTGCTGGTCGCCGGCAGCGAGACCTACTGCAAGAGCTTCGAGCTCTCCGCGGAGATCGGCAAGGAGACCAGCTACTTCAACGACAGCGGGATCTCCGACCTAGACGCCGACGGCGACATCGCCCTGACCGGCTCCTTCCGTCCGCCGATGCTCGACGTGGCGCCGATCACGCGGTTCAAGGCCGGCACTCTGGCCGACCTGATCCTGGAGATCCCCGGCGCCGCCGGCAATATCGGCTACATCCACCTGTCCGGACTGCAGTACGACAAGCCCGAAGGCCAGGAGGAAGAGGGCAAGCTCGACTGGAACATCCCCTTCACCGTCACCGGCGGGATCTGCCTCGCCTTCTTTTGATGCCATCCGGGCGGGCTGAGTTGCGGCCCGCCCACCCCTTTCCATCTCCAGGAGATTGCCCGTGGCCAGGGACAGCAAGCGCGAATTCAAGCTGATCATCACCGCCCGCAACATGACCAGCCGGGTCATGCGCTCGGTGCGCGACGGTATCCGCAGCATCGGCCGGGTCTCCACCGTCGCCGCCGGCGTCGCCGCCGCCGCGTTCGTTGCCGTCACCGGGACGATCGCCGGGGTGGTCTCCAAGATTCTCGATCTCAACGACGACCTGGCCAAGCAGGCCAGGCGCTTCAAGATGACCACGGAGGAGCTGTCCGGCCTGCGCCACGCCGCGGCCATGGGCGGGATCGAGGTCAAGGAGATCGACACCGCCATTCAGTACATGGAGCGCAACGCTTCCGACGCCGCCAACGGCATCGGCGAGGCGAAAGACGCCTTCAAGGCGCTGGGGATCTCGGCCGAGGATTTGCGCAAGATGAACCCGGCCGACGCCTTCGAGATGATCGTCGATCGCCTGCAGGGGGTCGACAACGCCATGGATCGCTCCAGCTACGCCATGGACATCTTCGGCCGCAGCGGCGCCCGGGTCCTGACCCTGACCGCCGACGGCATTCGCGCCGCGCGCAAGGAAGCGGAGCAGTTCGGCATCGCCATCAATGAGGCGGACGCCAAGAAGATGGAAGACATCAACGATGACTTCCACAAGATCAAGATGGCCCTGCGTGGCTTCGCCACCGTGTTCACCACCGGGCTGATCAAGCCGATCGAGAAATTCACTGACAAGGTCAGCGAGGCGGCCAAGGACGGCCGCCTCAAGCTCTGGGCGACGCAGACGGCCCTGGTCGTGGTGCAAGGGTTCCAGCAGATTTTGCGGGTGGCTGGCGGTGCTTCGGAAGTGATTATCGGTTTCGGCCGGGCCTTCCAGACCGTGTATGGGACCGCGATCAAGATCGTCGGCGGGCTGTCCGCCAAGGTAGCGGAAAACGCCGAAACGCAACTGGAAAAGGCCCGCAAGGTGCTGGCCCAGACGCCGAAGGACAGTGCCCTCTATGACATCAACCGGCAGAACGTGGAACGGCTGGAGCGCACCGCGATGGAATCCAAGGCTCTGGCCGACGCCTCCGTCGCGATCGTGGAGAAGACCGAGCAGAGCGCCCAGAAGCTCGCTACCCTCCAGGGGCAGATCACCAACGGCGCCAATCGCGCGGCAGCCGAACTGGCAGGGCAGGTCGCCGATCTCAAGAAAAGGGAGGGGGCGATCGAGAACCAGATCGCGGCCCAGGAAAAGGCCGCCGAAGGGGCCAGAAAGATCGGTGAGGCCACCGAGGAGGGCGTGGCGCGCGCCGAGGCGGCTCTAGATCGCCTGATCAGGAAATATGATGAGCTGCAGAAGAAGCAGGGGTTTGTCTCGTTTTCGCCCTCGGGGAAGGCCAAGGGGAGCACCTTTGGCGATGAGCAATTTCTGGCCAGCCTGGACAAGGCCGTAAGCGATGCGGAGCGCACCCAGTGATCCCTCTGAGCTTCAAGATCGAGATCGAGGACGCGGCCCTGCAATGGCAGGATGTGACCGACAAGGTCGAGCGCCTCGCCGACGGGACCGGCAGCGAAGCGCAGATCGTGCCAACCGTTTCCATCGCCTTCCGCGACGATTTCGACGGCAGTCTCGCTCCCCTGGTCGATCCGGAGCTTAACCGCGGGCGGGCCCGTATCCGGATCACCGAGGGCAGCCTGGTGCGGTTCTACCTGCTTGAATCCCGCGACGGCGAGGTCGCCCGCGGGATGGACCGACCGACGGTGAGCGGGCGTGCCTATGCCGGCATCCTGACCGACTGGCGGCCCCTCACCTATCGCTGGGACCTCGACACGCCGGCCAGCGTGATCGCGGCCCAGGTCGCCCACCAAGATGTGGCCGGGCAGGCGGGGGGCGTGATCGGCGTCGCCTGGCTGGCCACCCTCGACCCGACCATCCCCGGCAAACGCTACAGTGTGACGAAAAAGGGCCGCCTGGAGATCATCAAGGAGATCGCCGAGGCCTGCGCAGCCGCGGTCCGGATCTCTGCCGACGGCCGCGGGCTTGAGGTCTATGACCGACCGGCGCGGGATCTCTCCGGCACGGTGGCCGCCGATTACGACAACGGCCTCTCACTCAGCTACGGGTTCGAGCGTGTCAACGAGCCGGCCAACGCGGTGCGGGTCCGCGGCGAGGTGATCGAGACCTCCAGGCCGACCCTGCCCCAGGTCCTGGTCGACGTCGTGCCCGCCAACATCCAGGCCGACGGCTCCGCGACGGCCACCGCCATTGCCCGGGTCCTGGCCGCCACCGGCCGGCCGGTGCAGCACGAGGCCGTCACCGACGAGGCGATCACCGCCGGCAGCTACACCGAGATCCCCGTCAGCGGATGCTACTCCGTCGAGGGCGTCTGGCTCAACACCGGCACCCAGGAGGCGCCGGTCAAGGGCAGCCGTGTCACGCCGATCAGTTTTGATGCCTCGAGCATCACCGTGCCGGACAACGGCAGCCAGCTGTTTATCGTCAGCTACACCCGGGCGGAGACCGTTTCCTGGTCCCTGGCCGACTACCAGATGCAGATCGACGGCGAGGGGCAACTCTCCACCGGGGCCACCACCGTCGACGTCGCCCAGCCCATCGGCCGGGTGCGCGGCGTCTACCGGGCCACCGACACCGCCCGTGCCGGCACGGACTACTACACCGGCGGAAGCGCCACCGCCGACGGCGTCAATGTGACCATCACCCTCGGCATCTCCCCGGGCCCGGCCGGCACGGCGCTGCTCGTCGATTACGACGTCTACGACGGCAGCCCGGTCAACGCCTCCATCTCGCCGGCCTCCAGCCTTTGCGACGAGGACGGCTCCGCCCAGGCGACGGTCGGCGCCGGCAACACCGTCGGCACGGCGGTGATCACTGCCGCCGCCCTCGGCCAGGAGGGGAGCGCCAACCTCGCCCTGACCGGCTCGGACATCGACGCCCTGCAGGTGACCGTCGACCCGCCGGTGCTGCGCGCCACCCGCGGCCCGGTCGGCTCTGTGGTCTCGATCAGCGACGAGGCGACGGTGGTCGACATCGACACCAGCAGCGGCCAGATGGAGCATTTCGTCAACGTCGCCAGCAAGGTGGTCCAGGGGGGCACGGTGATGTTCGCCGGCCAGGACGCCGTCGTCAAATACTGGACCAACGACGAGAGCACCGGCGACTACCGGATCTACATCAACCAGCAGCTCGCCGCCGGCACCAACGTCCTGGCCAACTACACCACCGTCGTCGAGCAGGTCGAGAGCGACCAGACGGCGAAAATCACCGCCGCCGCCAGCCAGGACGACGGAACCCCGGTCAGCAACGGCACGCCGGTCAAGTTCGAGCTCGGCGGCGCCTCTGGCGGGGCGTCCCTCGACATCTCCCAGGGCGAGACGACGGACGGCGAATGCGCCGGCGAGCTCACCGCCGGCGGGGTGGCCGAGTTTATCGTCCGGGTAACCTGCGGGCCGCTGCACTACGACGCGGCGATCAGCGTGGTCGAGGACCCGACCGCCGCCGACCAGGACCCAGCGACCGGCAACGGGACGGTGGTCTGGCCGGGTGGCGGGGGCAGCCGGTACGACGATCCGGACGGCACCGGCACGTGCCGCCAGGTTCCGCAGGACAGCAACGACGCCGACGGCTCGATCAGCGGTCAGCGGCGGCTGGTCGGCTGCGAGGGGACGCCCCTGGCCCATGTCCCTGTCACCATGGGCAATGTCACAAGCATCACCGACGAGGGCGGGTGGTTCAATTTTTATGGCGCCAGCGCCGGCGGGAACACCGCCACCGCCCGCTACAAGGGCCGCGACTGGACGATCACCATTACCGTCGCCCCGTCCGGTGCGCCGTCCCGCGGCAGCGGGACCTATGAGGTCTGCGACTGATGGACACCCCGGACGAAATCCGCCTGTGCGACCAGGCCGAGCAGGAGACCCCCCAGGGAGATGTCCGGCTGTGCGATCCGGCGCCGGAGGAGGGACAGGGCGACATCGTGCTGTGCGACGACCAGATCGATTGCGACAAAGCCGAGCCCTTCCGGGTAATCGAGGTCGGTGGCAAGCATTATCTGGCCGGCGGTGTCCCGCCGTATCTCTTCCTGGGGACAAATACGGGGTGCGCGGGGTCGGTCGTGCGGGTCTGGTCGCCATCCGAGCCCCTGGACGAGGGTCCGGCACCATGCCCGACCCAACTCTACTTCATGGATGCCTGTCATACCTGCTTGATCTATGCCGTCCCGGACAACTATCCGGGGGGGCTCACCCTCACCGGGCCGGACGCACCGGCAGTAGGTAATAACTATGCGGCTAGCGGTGGGGCTGCGCCCTACGTCTACTCGATCTCCTGCGGGTCCATCGAGCCAGACACAGGAGTAGTAACGGATCTGTCCGGCTGCTGCGGAAGCGGGGCGGTAAAGGTGACGGATAGCTGCCTGTTCAGCGCCACTATTTCTGTGCGGTTCCCGGCCGGGACATGGGTCCTCCAGCACACCGACTGTGCCCCCTACTCCGACGACGGCAACGGTGGGTGCGTAGAGCCGTGGCTGGGATGTGGGACAAACATTGCCGCTACCTGCATCACGGGGGGCAGCAAAGAAGTCCACCACTGGAAGCATGCGGTTGGCTGCCTCAACGACTACTGCCAGTTGATATCCGGCGACAATTGGCTGGGCAAGCAGTGCAGCGGGCAGTTGCCCTGCCGCACCGTCGATATCTCACGCTGCCATTGCCTCTGGAAAATTGACTACTACAGTTGGGAGTGCCCATGAGGACCCGCGACCAGCTCAGAGCAGATTTCGCCGCCTGCGGCGAGGACGATTACCTGGCCTGGCTCAGGCGTCAGCCGGAGGGGGACCCGGGAGGCCAGATCGTCACCGTGACGGCCGGCCAGACCCAGTCCGCAGAATTTGCGGCGTCGCCGGAGTGGACCCCGGACCAGCCGTCCCGAGGCCTCGGCGACACCGTCGCAAAAATCACCCGCGCCACCGGCCTCGACCGGCTGGCCCACGCCTACACCCGCGTCACCGGGCGCGACTGCGGCTGCGGCAGGCGGCAGACGGAACTCAACCGTAGATTCCCGCGGAGATCCTGATGGACCTGCTCAATACCGATATCAAATCGATCGGCCGGCGCGGCTCCCTGGTCTACATTTTTTCCGCAGCCGGGGTCGATGTCTACGTCCTCCCGAGCTGGACTCGGCGGGCCTGGGCCAGCCTGCCCGGCGTCACCTGCGGGGCGGTCAACGACAACGGCGTCTATCTCGGCACGGCCGCCGATGGTCTCTACCGACTGGCCCACGCTGATGTCAGGGGAGAGAGCAGCCACCGCCTGGAGCAGGCCTACACGACGACATCGAGCGCCGGCCTGCAGAGCAATGTGGTGACCGGGGTGGCCGGCTACGGTACCGCACTGCTGGTCTGTACCGACGCCGGGGCCGACTTTCTCCCGACTGTCGGGGCGTCGTACCACTACGCCGACGCCGGCGGGTGTGGGCCGGCCTGCGCGATCAACGCTACCGAGCTCGCTTACGTGGCAGGGGACGGCAGGTGCTATGCCTTGGCGCAGCCGAGCGCCGACTGGACGGCGGGAGACACGACCGAGAGGCCGTTCATCGCTCCGAGCGACTACGCCCTGAGCTTCGACGGGACGGACGATTATGTCTCTCTAGGAGCCGCGTTGATGCCGACCGGTGGCGGCAACTGGACGGTCGAATTCTGGGCTGACTATGTCAGCGGGGACAATGTCTATCTGTTCAGCCAGTACAAGGTCGGGGCGACCGGCCGGACCGTGTTCTACGTCTATGGCAACCAGTTCACCTTCTACAACTCGGGATCTGGTGCTTTGACATTGGGATCGGCGACCGACGGCTGGACCCACGTTGCCGCGACTTGGGACGGCACCACCCTGCGCTGCTATCTCGACGGGATCGAGGTCGCAACCGATACCGGCGTGGCCAATATTCTGAACATCACGACTCTGCTGGGTGCCGGATTCGATTCGGACGGCACGACGCCGATCAATTTTATCGGGGCGCTGATGGATGACGTCCGTGTCTGGTCCGTCGCCAGAACCCAGCAGGAAATCCAGGACAACATGGACGCGATTCTGTCCGGTACGGAAACCGGGCTGGTGGCTCTCTACACGATGGACGAAGGCTCCGGCGCCACCCTCACCGACGGCGCCGGGAGCAACGACGGCACCATCTACGGGGCGACATGGGTCGAGGTGTCCAGCGGTGGGGGGACGATACAGGATCTGGCCTATGGGGCGGACCTGTACGCTGGCATGGATAACGGGCTGAAAAGTCATGACGGGGCGGGCATCACCGATCACAGCAGTCTGCTCGGCACCGTGGTGGACGTCCGCAGGATCTGGCCGTCCACCGCCGCCACCGCCTCCGCCGGTCTGCTCGCCTACGGCAGCAGTGACGACGCCGGCGGCGGGCAGTTCGCCGTTCTCGACCTGGCCACCGAGGCGGAGGAGACCACCGTCTCCGGCGACGTCACCGGCGCCGTCTGGCTGCAGGATGACCTCGAGTCCGCCATCGCCGACGCCACCCTCTACCAGTACGCCCAGGTCACCGCCCGCAGCCCCTCGCCTGGGGCCCGCGGCGTGCGCCGGGACTGGACACTCTACGCCGAGATCGCCGACAGCCTCGGCGGAATCCAGGCCGGCACGGTGGTCCTCAAAATCGGTGGGGCCGCGGTCAGTCCCACACTGACCGCCGTCACCGACGGCTATCGCGTCGAGTACACCCCGGCCAGCGCCAGCGGCTACGCCGAGCGGGTGGACGTCGACCTCTCGGCGACGGACGCCGACGGCAACACCGTGCGCCGCACCTGGTCGTTCTGGACCGAGCAGGCGGCGGCAGTCACCCCGACCGACAGCGCCCCGCCCAACGTCGTCTGCATCCGCGACATCGCCCTCACCGCCGCCGAGGCCGACGAGGCGGTCAGCGGGGTCAACGTGATCTGGCTGACAGAGATCAGCGGCCCGCTGATCGTGACCGAGGACCAGGCCAGAGAGGTGGGGCGAATCGAGATCGACGGCGTTACCTACCACCGGCATTTGCGCACAGTCCAGATCGAGCCGGAGGACGCCGCCGGCGCAGCAACCGGAGCGCTCTTGCAGGGGCAGATCATCACCCTGGACTGCCCTGCGATCGGCATGGTCGGCCAGCGCTGCGAGGTCCTCTCGATTCGACGCACGGTCACCCGCCAGGGCGGTATTGAGTACACCTGCCGGATTGCCTATTACGAGGCCGTGTGATGAGCTTGCAGAAGCTCCGACAGCGCCTGTCGATAGATCAGCGCAATCTGTTGTTCGGTGAGGTGGTCCAGGACGGCACCAGGACGGTCCGTGTCCGCACGAGCGCCGGCGAGATACGCGATGCCATCAAGCAGGAGGGGGCCAGCTACCAGGTTGGTCAGCTCCTCGAGCTGCGCGTCGCAGGCCGGGCTGTACAGGTCCAGGGCCCGGCACCCTTGGCGCAGCCTGGCGGGGAAGTGGTGTATCTGGTGTAGGGTAATTCCCCTTGACAACCGCCCCGGCTCTCCTGTATAAACACCCTCACGGATTTTTGGGGTGTTTTTTACATGGGTTTTTTGCCACAAAAACCCCTTCCCATGTAAAACCAAAAGACTAACAACCTTTTCGGTACAAGCACTTACCAAATTCTATCCGGTCCCCGGTAGCTCAGTCGGTAGAGCGACCGACAATAAAGACATGAAAAGGCCCGCGGCTCTCTGAGTCGCGGGCCTTGCTGCGTTCAGGGCTTGGTCAGGCTTTTGGGGAGCTGCTTGTGGTGGGGGCGTTTGGGTGGGGCGAGATTGATGCGGGCCTGGGGGCTGCCGGACTCGTCGCGGGGGAAGCGGTAGGTGATGACGGCGTGGCCGGCGAAGACGTCGATCCGGTCGATCGCCTGGCGCAGGAGCTCGCGCTGTTCCGTGAAGGTCAGCAGGGCGAAGTCGTCGCGGGTGATGGCCAGGGAGTCCCAGTCGGGGGACTGAGCGGCGGCGATCTGGTCGAGGAGGGTCTGGCGGCGCTCTTCGACCTGGTCGAGGGCGGCCTCGATCTTCTGGCGCTGGGCTCGGACGTCGGCCGGGGTGAGCAGGCCCTCGGCGACGGCTTCGACAAGGCGGGCTTTTTTCTTCTGCTCGGCTTCGGCCTGCTGTTCGAGTTGGCGCAGATCCTTCTCCAGGGCGCCGCCGTTGCGGTGCAGGGCCCAGTAGCGCTTGAGATCCTCGCCGCTGCGCAGGGTGTGGAAGAGATGTTTGATCACCCGGCGCTCCAAGTCGGGCTGGGGGATCATGCGGCTCTGGGGGCAGTCGGTGCGGCTGCTGCGGGAGTGGCAGGCGTAGTAGTCGAGGCGGCTGCCGTCCTTGCGCTGGCGGGAGTTGGTCCAGGTCTTGACGGTGCGGCCGCAGTAGCCGCAGAAAACAAGGTTCATGGCGCTGAGCAGGCCGGCGGCTTCTCGTTTCTTACCGCCGACGGTCCGCCTGGTCCGCCGGCCTGCGCGGATGCGGGCGGCCTGGTCGGCGTCCATGACCGGCTGCCAGTCGCAGCGGATCGGTTCGGCGGTGGCGGGGTCGAGGCGCAGCGCTTGGTAGAGCAGGAGGCGGTCGTCGGCGATGGCGCGGCGCACGGCAATCTCAGGCATGCCGAGCTCGCGGGCGATGGCCCGGGCGCTGTGGGTTTCGGCGAGCTGCCACAGTCGTTGCATCCTGGTCAGCTGCTCGGGGTCGACCTGCAGGCGACCGTCGCGGTAGACATACGGCGCCGGCGGCCTGCCGCCGAGCCATTTGCCGGCGCGGAAGGCCTCGTCCCGCCCCTCCTTCATGCGGGCTTGCAGGACCTTCATCTCGACCGAGCTAAAGCCCCCTTCCATCAAGAGCAGCATCCAGTCGCTGGTCTGGCTGGGGTCGAGGGTCCTCGAGGGCGTCGCGAGCTTGACCTGGTGCGCGGCGCAGAGGTTGAGCCAGGCGAGGTAGTCCTCGAGGGTTTCGTCGCGGGAGAGGCGGGAGAGCTCGATGCAGAGGATGACCAGGACGCGGCCGGCGCGGACGTCGGCCTCCAGGCGCCGGCGCTGGGGGAGATCCTCGGTCTTGCCCCTGGCGGCCGAGGCGTGACCATCGTCGTAGACCTCGACGGCCCAGCCCTGTGCGCGGGCGTGTTCGGGGAGCTGCTGGCGCTGGACGGTGAGGCGATGGGATGGCTTGTCGCGGTCCTCGCGAGATTTGCGGATGTAGATGGCGGCTCGGGTCATGGAGTTCGGATCAGGGGGGCGCGGGCGCCGCAGCCGGTGCCGCATCGGGGTCTGCGATAGAAGCTACTTGAGGCGCGGCTGACGGTGGAGCCTTTCTGATCGTGGTCCGGATTCCGTCAATGTGCTCTTGCAGATCGGGCTTGATTGTCTTCCACATGGGGTCAAGGACGAAATCGACGCCTTCTCTTCTGGCCAGCTTTGCGGCCGGAACGAAATCGCTGTCGCCGGCGATGAGGATGATTTTGTCGACCATTCGCTTGAGCGCGAGGGAGGCGATATCGAGGCCAATTTTCATGTCGACCGCCTTCTGCCGACCGACATAGTTGACCTCGTGGTCTTGCAGGTCGTCAACGGTCCGTTTTTTCTGGAGCAGGTCCTTGAGAGTTGCATGGGGGATGGACCATGCTGCATTGTCCTCGTCAATGTATCCAAGGCGCAGGGCAACTTTTCGCAGCTTTTTCAGCTCGGCATGGAATTGCAGGCGGTCTTTGGCGGTCTTGCTTTTGGATAGGTCGATGGCTCTATTGGTGATGGGATGGTGGACCTTTTTCATCATAGGTGGGCAATCGTAAACGATGATGCGATAGAGCCGGTCCCGGTGTGTGTTCTTTCTGTTGGATAGATGCTTGTGGCAAATCTCGTGAAGCCCGGAAGCGAGATCTCTAGGGCTGGTTTCGCCTCCCTTGTGCCGGCGAAATTGTTTGATGAAGAATTCGGCGTCAACCAGAATGGCGACATTGTCCATGGCGCTATCCTTCCCCCAAAAAGTTAACCCCCTGGGCTCGGCATCTCCACGGATAATTGGGAGAGCGTACTGCCAGGGGGCGCGATTAGGTAAATTTGGTTTTTCCCCCGGGTTTTGCACCCGGGTGCTGTTGACGTGTAATCATATATAACAACCCCTTTGACCATGTCAAGCCATTCTTGAAAATTTTGAAGGCCCATTTAAGGGGCTTTAAACGCTCATTTAACATTTGGCGTTCAATTTTTGAAGCGCAAAGCGCCGGTCCAGCGAAGAGCGGGAGGTCCCGCGTCGATCCGCCGGGCCGGCAACTGAGGTGGCGGATTAGTGGTTGATGGCCTGGTAGGCCTGGGTCTGCTTATTGATGACGTACTCCTGCATGTCGTAATCGCCGGGCCATCTCCGGGCAGCGTCGGCTTTGATTTGCTCCTGTACTGATGCCGGGATGTTGCTCCGGTGATTTTGGACGTTCATATAGGAGCGTTCCTGCATCCGGATCACGTACTGCTGCATGTCGTAGTCCCCAGGCCAGTCCCTGGCGGCTCTAGCGCGGATGGCAGCGGATACTCCTCGCGAAGGGGCGGTGATTCTGCCTCGATGTGCAGGGATGGCAATGCTGAGGGATTCGACCGGGGTTTTTTCACCGGCCTTTTTTCTATGAAGCCATGGAGGTTCAGGATTCGAGTCCTGCCACAGTCCCGCTTTGGCGGACTGGGCCTCGGTTTCAAGGGCTCGAACGACTGTGTTGCTGGAATCCGTCTCGCGCCAGGCCAAGCCGGCGGAAACAAGGCGGCAATTGAGGCTTTCGCCTCCGGAAAGGATGACTTCTCCCTTGGTGCGTCGAAAGGGATCGACTCCCTTAACCAGGACCGCAACCGTCTGTCCCTTTGCCAGATCCTTGCTCAGGGAAGCCGCTTGGTCGCCATAGGGTTGGTCCGGCTCCGGACAGTCGATGTCGGCGAGGCGGATGGTTTGCAGGCCATCCCGAGTTTTGACCTGCAGGATGTCGCCATCGACGACGTCGACGACCTGGCCGACGATAGTATGCCCGGCAAAGACCAGCGTGGCCCAAAGAGTGAAGATGCCGGCCAGGGCTAAGGGCTTTATACTAGACGCGATCACGATCCCCTCCTTGCTATTTTGTCCCCCTTACCCTCCGTAAACCGTCAGCCTGGTCACACTGACCAGGCCGGCCCCGCGCACCGTTTCCACTCCGAAGACCTTGTCGATCTGGCCATCGAGGCGGGCCTGGTCTACTGTTGCGTGACGAAGCGCGACGCCGAAAACGGAATAACCGGTGGACATGCCGTATTTGCATGAATTGCCAGTGTTTTCTCGGCAGGCGGAAAGTATATCAGTGTCGAGCTTGTCGAACATCGGGCTGCAGCCGGATACAAGGGAGATTCCGATGAAGGCCAGAACGGCGATCTTGAGATTTCTTGGGGTCCTGCCCTGGCCGCGACGGTGTGTGGCCAGCAGGGCACCGATGGTGGACACTGCCGCGATCGAGCAAAAAGAACTGATCGCTGGGAAGGGAAAGGTGGTGCCGACCAGGAGGAGGATGGCCAACAATGGGAGGCGGATACCGCCTTGGCTTGCTTCGGCGGATTCGCCCGCGGCTTCTTTGATTAGGCGGATGATTTCGGCTCTTTTATTTTGCTGACAATCTTTCACGTAGTTAGACCTATAAGGAAAGTCGCTATAGCCCAGACGCGTCGCCTTTTTTGTCGGCAATCTCGACCGCTTCGGAGATGGCTTGGCCGGAAAGATTTTTGTCTTCGTAAGTTAGCCGCAATTGGGGATCAAACATTGAACAGCTGGCCGTTATTCGGCGGGCGTCTTGTTCCACGGTGTAAAGAGTAGACATGAAATCATTTTTGTCAACTCTCCCATACTTGCTGCGAAGGAGGCCGGCGAGTTTTTCAAGTTGTTTGTCGCATTCTGAAGAATAATCGAACTCGTGCTCTCCTACGATCTCATATATTTTGCTGGTCGTCGGAGTGATTTTTACATAGTAGGTCGATAGTTGATTGTATGGGGTCGTCGGTTTGAAGTAGTAAATTGGAGTGCCATCCGTCATTTGTCCCTTTCCAGTGGCCATGGCCGATGGGATAAACAGGCCGCCAAGCTCCAAGCCGAAAGCGCCGGTGATCTGTTGCAGCGCAAACGCGTTTGGCGTGGAAAGACAAGTTATGAAAAAAACAGCAGCAAATAGGTTGCGAAGCATCTCCCCTCCTCCCTGTCGTTAGGCGGCCAATTTCACCAGCCGCAGCAGCGTCGGCCGGTCGACCTCTTTTCCTTCCTTATACATCTCGTAGAGCATGACGATCAGTTCGGCTTTCTTGTCGGGCTTTATCTTTAGCTTCAATTCTGTCAGAGCGATCTCTGTCGCCTCGATGACGACCTGAAGCGTTTCTTTGTCTAGGCCAACCGACCCTACAACACTGTCAGTGTGTCCATCGGGCGCCTCGGCATACCCTTGGCCAATCATTCTGGCGAGCTTTAGGAGTCCGTCGGGCACTTCTCGCTCGCCTGTTTCATATCTGAGATAGGTCCGATAGGGGGTTTCCAGGAGGTCGGCAAACTCTTTCTTTTTTTTATTGCCCCTCAACTCCCTGAGTTTTTGGCCTTTTTCAAAATACGGGAATGGATTTATGCCCATCAGGCAATTTTTCTCCTTGACTACTGTGCCCATTGGGCATATTTATGTACCCATACAGGCAAGCACGCCATGAAGGGGGCCGCGAGATGATTACAACCATGAGAACCGTTTGTTGCCCGAACTGCGGGCGATTCCACCGGACTACCGATCTCGCTTCCAGGGGCACGCGAGGCCATGCCGCGGCCATGAAGTCCATGCTCAGCGGCGAACGCCAGACCATGAATTGCCAAACATGCCAGGAGATTTTCGTCTTCCGCCTGGAAGGACGGTGCGTGGTGGAGTCGGCGGAAGCAGGTCAGTCTGTTCGGCCGGAGCGGTAATAGACCTGGTTGTGTCCTCGAAGCCGGGAATTTGTTTGTCGCTATAAGGACACTACCAAAGCAGAAAAGGAAACGCCAATGAAAATCAACGTCAAGGCGTCCAGGGACAAGATTCGCGAGCGGTACGGCAGCGTGCGGAAGTTCGCCCGGGAGTGCATGGAGGTCTACGGGCTGGGCAACATCGACGCGGCTTACGATCTGGTCGGAAAGACGATCCAGGAGAAGCGCGGGGTGTCGGGCCGGGCGTCGATCGCCAAGGCGATCCGGACGCGGCTGGAGAGCGAGGGCCTGCTGGTCCTCGAGGAGGACGACGCCGGCGCGGATGTGGTGAACGGCTGATCTGCCCATGGTGGCAGTTTGGCGGGATTCGGCGCAGGGAAAAACTGCAAGGGGAGGCGGCAAGTGAAATCGTACGAAGCGCTGGCGAGGGCCTGCTCGGGGATCGTGGCGGAGGTGGCGAAGCGGCTGCGGCTGTCGACTCGCCGGATCTATCAGATGATGGAGCCGCCGACGGATTTCGACGATCCGGCGGGGGCTACCGGTTCGGGGACGATCAACTACCTGGACCATATCGACGACATCGTCGACGTGGCCGAGCGGCAGGGCAAGGGGCCGGCGGACGCCTATGCGCCGATCTACTTTCTGGCCAGGGGCCGGGGGGTGTTCCTGCCGTATCCGCAGTGCCGTTGCGATCTGCGCGAGGTGGCCGGCCGGGCCAGCAAGGCGATGAAGGAGGTCGGGGATCTGTTCGCGGAGTTGGGCGCGGACATCCAGGACGGCCGGATCACGCCGGTGGAGGCGCGGCGGATCGCCAAGGAAGGGCACGAGGCGATCGCGGCGATCACGGAGGCGATAGCGGCCGCCGAGGAGGCGGCGAAGGAGGGGCGATGAAGAAGCTCAAGATGCCGAAGCCGAAGGTGAGGGCGCCGAAGGTCCACCGGGTGGCGAAGGGCGCGGCGAAGGGGGCCAGGGTCTACAGCCAGGTGAAGGGGGAGGATCTGAAGGGCTGGTTGTGGAAGCGGATCGAAAAGTGTTTCGGGTGAGGAGGCGAGAATGAAGCTCGAATTCAGAAGCAGTGTGCCAGCGGCAGAATCGTTTGAGAGCGTCGTGATCGGAGGGAAGACCGTCGGGTATGTGAAAGGCCGAATTGACCGGGAATACGGCGGGCGGATGCCGAAAACTCGGTACCACGCTGCGCTCTATGCTTTCGAGGGGGCGGATGGCCTGATCCAGGGTCATGGCGAGACGCGAGAGGAGGCAGTGCTGGCTGCGATCGAGGACGGGAAGCGGCGGGCCGAGCGGATGATGCAGGGCTCTTTGGCGCTCGCGCGGGCTCTCGGGGTGGAGGGGTAGATGTTCGCCGCGGAAGTGATCGCCCGGCTGCAGGAGCTGGTCGCGGAGAGCGGGGACCAGGAGGTCTTTCTGGACATCGGTCCGGACGGGCTGCTGCCGATCGAGGAGATCGGGATCGACATGGACGATACGGGAATCATCGTCTGGTCGCCCGAGGGGGAATGATGGCCTACCAGATGAAGCTGGAGCAGCTGAGCGAGAAGCAGCGCAGGGACCTGTGGGCGTTCTTCGAGCTCAGCGCCGAACTCAAGCGCCGGGTGGAGGCGCGCCGGGCGGCGGGGATCGTGCCCGAGGATGGGAGGAGGCTGTGATGGAGCCGGTGACGTTTCTGAAAACCTGCGGGCTGGTCCTGCTGCTGGCGGCGTTTTTGGAGCTGTACGACCTGGTGGTGCCGCGGCCGTTTCCCTGCTCGGGGTGCCAGTGGTATGAGCCGGGCTGTCTGAGGTGGTGCGGCCGGTTGGATCGTTATTCGAAAATCCGGGCCAAGCAGCGGCGGTTCAGGCAGAGGGTGCGGGTGGTTCGTGCTCGGCTGAGCGTCTGGAAATAGCTTTTTTTGCTCGGGGCGGATCTTCCGTCTCGGCGGCTTTTTCGGGAGGGCATCATGGTCCAATTTCAGGAGGAGCACGTCCGCGGGTTCATCCGCGTGCTGAGCCGTAAGGCCGGGGCGGCCCCGACGCTGACCGACCGGATGGCACTGTTCGCCCGCGTCGACGCCTACCAGCACGTCCTTATCATCCACGGCCTGGAGCCGGTCACCGACATTTTCACCGACAGCGCTGACGGTGCCCCGGGGGAGCCCCCTCCCTCCCCCGGGGATTTTTTTGTGCCGGAGGCGGGCCGGTGAGGGTGCTCTGCGGCTGGTGCGGAAGGGTCAAGGGGCACAAGGCGGGACCGCCGGTCGACACGCACGATATCTGCGAGGCGTGCGCGAGGAGGTTGTTTGCGGATGAGGGGCTGGATTACGACGATTGCCGTCGCCGTTATGGCCTGGCTGGCGGTGATGGCCTGGAGCCTGGGGAGGATCTGAGATGCTGCAAAGGTTGCTGATGCTGCTGGCGATTCTGCTGGCCCTGGTGGGCTGGGGGCTGGCCGGCGAGGAAGACTTCCAGGCGGCGCGCCGGCACAACCAGGTGCGCGCCTGGTCGATGGCGCAGTGGGAGGCGGAGCGATGACGGACCCGAGCTGCCCGAAGTGTCGCGCCGGCCGGGCGAATCTGTTCCGGGCGGATCGCTACCTGGAGGGCGGCGAGCACCTCCAGGAGATCGTCTGCCGGCTGTGCGGGGCGATCTTGGCGAGCCGGCTGGTGGAGGTGGAGCGGTATCCGTTGGCTCCGGAGGCGCCCGGGCTGAGGCAGCGGGCGGACGTGAGACCATCGGCGGAGAGTGTCCGCAAGATGAAGAGGTCGCGGGCGGCGGCCCTGGAGAATCGCAGGATCCCCTGCGGTCTGAAGGGGTGCGACGGGACCTATCTCGACCTGAACAACAAGCACGGGCTGTGCCCGTCCCACAGCAAGAGGCTGTCGGGCTGGTGGTATGCCTATCGGACCGGGGCGGTCCGCAACCAGCCGCCGATCGCGCGGGTCAACGGCGTCTGGATCGAGCGCGGGGCGCCGCTGCCGGGCATTCCGGGCGAGCGTCCGGCGGGGGCGGTTAAGGCGCCGAAACGGCACGGGGGGGGGCGAAGCCGAAAGCCGCTATGGGTCGGAACCTGCGAGGGCTGCGGCACCCCGAGTGTGGAGATCGTGGCCTGGGGGCTGTGTCCGGAGTGCCATGCGGGCTACCTCGCGGGGACGGTCCGGATCTGAACGGAGCGGACGATGGGCAAGCGGAAGAATGAGCCGAAGACGGTGATCGCCTCGGTCCGGTTGACGCCGGAGGAGGCGGCCCGGCTGGCCAGGGAGGCGAAGGCCAAGGGGTCGACCTTGTCGGATCTGCTCCGGCAGCGGATCTTCAGGAGGCGGCTATGGGCGGACTGAGAGACAGGATCAAGGGGCTGGAACGGTTCCGGCCGGAGATCCCGGAACAGCAGTTCGAATCGCGGCAGGGTTACCGGCTGATTCGCGAGGCGTTGGCGAGGGTGAGCCGGGCTTATCCGGCCGGCGCCCTGGAGTGGGCGCGCCAGCACCGGCCGGAGCTGGCGGCGGCGCAGCGGGCGGCCCTGGACGATGCCGAGGCGGCCTACGCCGGCGAGGACGTCGAGGGGCTGCGCCGGGCTCTGGAGCGGTTCGGCCGGGCGATGCGGGAGCTGACGGCCGCCTTCGAGGCCGGGGAAGTCGAGGCGCCGGCGCCGGCCGAGTCGCCACCCGAGGCGATAGGGCTGTTCCCGGAGATGGAGGAAGGCCGCCGGCGTGCGGCGCAGCACAGGGGAGCATTGTGATAAGCGACGACGATATCCGGGCCAGGCGCCTGATCTACACCAGCGTCCATGACTGCCAGGTGAGCCTGGAGCATATCCACGACATCGAATTTCTGGAGGGGCTGCTGGTGCAGCTGCGGGGCATGGAGGGGCACAAGACTCGCCGGCAGCTGGTGGAGCGGCGTATCCGGCAGCTGCAGAAGATGGCAGGGGAGTAGATGGGCCTGGCGGTTTCGGAGCTGTCGGCGGATCGCCGCGAAGCGATCGCGCGGGACTGCTTTACGGTCAAAAAGCCCTATGCCGGGAACAAGGGCAAGGAGCTGGTCGGGTTCTGCCCGTTTCACGAGGACGACAACCCGTCGTTCTCGTACAACATCGACCAGGACGCCTTCAACTGCCTTGGCTGCGGGGCCAAGGGCGACCTGGTGGCCTTGTGGTGCCACCACCAGGGCCTGGACGTGGTGTCGGGGGGGCTGGTGGCGTTCAAGGAGCAGTTTGGCATCTCGGGAGGCGGTTCCGGCCAATACCAGGGCCGGGGGCGGTCGAAGAAAGCGCCGCAGGCGGCGAATGCGGCGGCCGAAAAATCGACGGCGCCGCCCTGGGAGGATGAGTGCATCGAGGAGGCGGTCCTGGAGGGGCTGCCGCCGCTCGATGCGGGTTGGCTGGAGCGGATGCGCCGGGAGCGGGCCTGGGACGCGCGGGCGCTGCTGCCGAAGCTGGATCTGCGTCTCTACCGGCCGCCGGGCAAGGCGGAAGAGCGGATCGCTTTCCCGGTGCGGGACCACCTGGGCCGCCTGGCGAACATCCGGTTGTATCGGCCGGGAGCGGCCGTGCGGAAGGTGATCAGCTGGTCGGACCCGCTCTGCCCGACGTGTGGCAAGGCCTGGAGCTGGGACAAGCAGGAGAAGTCGCGGGTCTGCCGGCCGTGCGGATCGCGGCCGCGGACCTTCGGCCAGTCGCGCCTCCTCCCCCCGCCCCCCTCCTGGGAGGCCGGGCCGATCTGGGTGGTGGAAGGGGAGCCGGACCTGGCGTGCGCGATCAGCCACGGACTGAACGCGGTGACGCAGACGGCGGGCTGCCGGACCTGGAAGAAGGGGTTCTCGGCGCCGTTCAGGGGTCGGGACGTGATCATCGCCCTGGACGCGGACAAGGAGGGTCTGGCCGGCGCCGAGCTGGTGGGCGAGGCCCTGGTGAAGGTGGCGAAGTCGGTCCGGATCGTGGTCTGGCCGGATTTCATGTGGCAGGAAACGCCGCACCCGACCGAGGACCCGAAGAGGGAGTTTTCTGAGTTCGTCCTGGAGAACGGGGCGGGCTATCCGGTGGCGCACGGCGAGGACCTGACGGACTTCTTCGCCAGGCACGGGCGGTCACTCAAGGATCTGCAGGATCTGCTTGTCTCGGCGATCACGGTGGAGAAGCCTGAAGCAGATCCGCCGGTCTCACCTGGGCCGCGGCGGTTTTTCCGGCTGCGAAAGTTCAAATCCGCCCTTTTGGCGGATGCGCTGCTGCAGGACATGGATCTGCTGGCGCATCCGCAGACGGGGCAGCTCTACCGCTGGTCGGGCAAGCACTGGGCGGAGTTCCATATCGAGCGCCTGGAGGCGATCGCCCTGGCGATGCTGGAGGACGAAGGGGAGGCGTCCAGGGCGGGAAACGCGGCCCGGCAGGTCTACCTGCGTTCGATCCTGCCCGAGGACCGGGGCTTGAACGACCACCACGACCTGGTCTGCCTGGCCAACGGGATGCTGGACATCGGAACGGGGGAATTTCGCCCTCACGACAAGAAATATCTGGCAACGCAGATCCTGGACTTTCCCTTCGATGAGAAGGCGGATTGTCCGGATTGGCTGCCCTTTCTCCAGGATGTGATTCCGGACCCGCTGGTCCGGACGCAGCTGCAGCAGTTCTTCGGCTACTGCCTGACGAGGGAAACCCGGTACGGCAAGTGCCTGCTGTTGCACGGGCCGGGGTCGGACGGCAAGTCGACGATACTGAAGATCCTGCAGGCGATGATTGGCACGCACAACTGCAGCGCGGTCCAGATGGGCAATCTGGAGGACCCGTTCGAGCGGGCGACGCTGCACAACAAGCTGCTGAACATCGCCACGGAGGAGGACAAGAAGGCTTTCGGCTCGGCCTTTTTCAAGGCGATCGTGACCGGGGATTTCATCAACGCGTCCTTCAAGCACAAGGACTTCTTCACCTTCCGGCCCTACGCGAAGCTGGCCTTCGCCTCGAACTTCTTCCCCCAGGTGAGCGACAACACGGATGGCTATTACCGGCGCATCCTGGGCATCAAGTTCACGAAGCAATTCGGCCCGGGCTTCGACGCCGAGGAGGATAAGTATCTGGAGGACAAGCTGCTGAGGCAGCTACCGGGGATCTTCCTCTGGTCGCTGGAGGGGCTGGCGCTGCTGCGGGAGCACGACGGGTTCGTCCAGGCGGAGCGGACGACGGAGTTCATCAGCGAATACAAGCGGCACAACTCGCCGGTGCATGCCTTCGTGGACGAGTTCTGCCGACTGGCCGAGCCGGGCGAGGACCTGCGGATCGCGACGGACGTGCTCTACAAGCGGTATTGCAAGTACTGCAACGAGAACGGCCACCGGGCGCTCTCGAAGCCAAACTTCGGGGTGGCCCTGCGATCGGCGGCCCGTGTCGACCAGGGCCGCCTCAGGGGGACGCGGGAGCGCTGTTACGTGGGGATCGACCTGCTGCCGGCGCCGGATCTGGCGGGCGCTTCCTCCCCCGGCCCCCCTCCGCCGGAGGCCGCGGCTAGTTTCGAGAGGTAGGCGCGCGCTGTCCGGGCACTGTCCGGGCACTGTCCGGGCCGTGTCCGGGCCGGCCGGACAGAAAAACGACCAGTCAAAACGGCTGGTTAAGGGCTTGTCCGGGCTGTCCGGGCGAAACAGTGGTTATAACGCATGCGCGGGCGCGCGCGAGAGACCGAAACGTTAGAGAGTTGGAAGGTGTTTTCAGGAAATTCTTTTCTTTATTTTTACCCGGACAGGACGGACAAAAAGAAAAGTCTTTGAATTAAAAGGGTAAAAGCTGTCCGGGCAGAAAAAAAGCCGCCCGGACACGGCCCGGACAAGCCCGGACAGAAAGGAGAGGACGATGATCAACATCAGCATCAAGGGCGACAGGGAGATGATGCGGGCGCTCGAACCGAAGAGGCTTGAGCGGGCGGCGGAGTTGAGCGTCAACGATACCGCTCGGAAGGTGAAGCCGGAGGGCAGCCGGCGTGTCCGGGCGATCTGGAACGTCAAGGCGAAAGACCTGAACCGGCACTTCAAGATGAAACTGGCGAAGAACGGGGATCTGTCCGCCGTACTGTTCGTCTCCGGTCGACCGATGTCGCTGGCCAAGTTCGGGGCCAAGGGTGTGCGGGACGTGCGGGGGGGAGTGGTGACCCAGACGGCCCGCAGCGGTCGGTTCCAGAAGCGTAGCCGGGCGGCGCGCGGCGTGACGGTCGAGATCGAGCGCGGCAAGAAGACCCGGCTGCCGCATGCCTTCCTGGCGACGGTGGCCGCCGGGCGGACCGGTACCCACGTTGGCGTGTTCGAGCGGGAGGTCAAGGGGAAATCACACCATCGTCGTCGGCCGTGGTCGCTGCCGATCGTCGAGCGTCAGACCATCACGGTCCCGGCGATGTTTGCCCAGCGTCGCATCCAGAAAGGACTCGATCGTTTCATTGATGATCACCTGGCGAAAAATCTCAACCGACACATGGCACGTTTCCTCGGACGATAACGGGTCCTTCCCGGAGGGTGACTCCATACGGGGAGCGAAGCCGCGATTTTCCATCACTTTTGAAAATTTTTAGGGGTTGGAAAAATGGAATGTTCTGGGTCTTCTGCAATATCAGATAGTTGCCGGTTGTTCGACCCGGCGAAGGCCTCGGCGGCGTTCGGTGCGGACTTCCTGGATACCGATCGCTGCCGGGCGTTTGTCCTGGAGCAGATCCACCAGGGCGCGGCGCGGTGTCCGGAGTGCGGGGCCGAGCTCCAGGGGAAGCGCCGGGAGACATTCCTGGCCTGGGGGCGGGTGAACTGCCCGACGTGTGGCAAGTGGTTCACAGCCACCACCGGGACGGCGCTCCACAAAGCCAAATTAGATCCACGCCAGCTGGTGCTGGTGGCCTACCTGCTCGCGGTGGGCGTCGACCTGGCGGCGATCGCCGCGGCTGCCGGCGTCGACCAGGAGACGGTGAGGGTCTGGCGGCTGAAGTTCCAGGCCCTCGGCCGGGGTGACGCATGACTGCGGACCACCTGCAGATTCTCCGCCAGGCGGTGGAGACCAACCTCGCCAAGGTCAAGGAGAGCCCGACCGGGGAGAACCTGCGCAACTGGCAGGCTTCCGTCCGCGCCCTCGAGGAGGCAGAGGTGGAAGCCTCCGGCGCCGGCGATCGGGTCAAAGGGATTGCTGGCGTGGTGCGGTACCTGGACGGCGAAGGCTGGAAGGTCTCCACCTCCACCGCCTATAACCACCGCGATACCCACAAGCTCCCGCGGCCGGACCAGGACGGCTGTTATCTGGTCGCCGACCTCGACCGCTATGCCGTCGAACACCTCCGGCGCAAGGATGGCAGCGACGGAGACGACGCCGACCAGGACGATGCCCAACGCAGCAAGGCCCGAGCCGCCGCTAGTAAAGAGGAGCAGCAGGCCGAGAACTGGCGCATCCGTAACGAGATCCTGCGCGGCAACTACGTGGAGCGCAGTTTCATGGAGCGCGAATTCGGGAGCCGTGCCGCTTTCCTGCGGACCGACCTGAACACCTTCTGGGAGGTCCATGCTCTGACCATCATCGAGCTGGTCGGCGGCGATCCCGCCAAGGTCCCCGCCCTGGTCGAGAAAGGCCAGGACTGGGTCCGCGACTGGACCGACCGCTATGCCCGATCGATCAAGTACCCCGAACCAAAAGCCCCGGCAGGAGACCCCGGTGAGTAGCCTCGCCCTCGCATATCCGCCCGCCGAGGGCTGCCCGGTCTGGACCAACGGCGAGCGGCGCGTCTGGCGCAAGCGTATGCCGACCACCCCGAGCGAGTGGAACAAGCGCCATCGCGTCGTTACCGCCGGCAGTCGCCCTGGGCCCTGGCGAGAGGAGACCGTCCCCTACATCGCCGAGGTGATGGACACCCTCGACCTACGTCACGTGGAGCGGGTCGCCTTCTGTGCCTCGCCGCAGACCGGCAAGTCCGATGCCGCCCACGGGTTTCTCGCCAAGCGCGCGGATCATGAGCCCGGCCCCGCCCTGGTCGTCATGCCCGACTGGCAGCTGACCAAACGTGTCAGCGGCAATCGTCTCGGCCCCATGTTCAGCAGCTCGCCTCGGCTGCAGGAGCTCCAGACCGGAAACCCCGACGACATCACCACCCTCGAATTTCACCTGGCCAACGGCTTCGACCTCTACCTGTCCTGGGCATCCTCGGCCTCGATGCTGTCGCAGATCTCCATCCAGTACCTGGTCCGCGACGAGTGCGACAAGTACGTCGAGACCTGCGGCAAGGAAACCGACCCGATGTCCCTGTCGTTTGTCCGGACCAACGCCTACCGCGGCAAGCGCAAGATCATGGACATTTCGACCCCGACCCTCGAGGAGGGGCCGATCTGGCAGCAGCTCAACTCCTGCGAAGAGATCCGCGACTACTGGGCCGCCTGTCCCTTCTGCGGCAGCCTGCAGAAGATGACCTTCGAGAACATCCGCTGGCCGGAGGAGGAAAAAGACCCCGAGAAGATCAAGGGCGGCCATCTTGGCTGGTACGAGTGCGAAGATTGTGGCGAGCACTGGGATGACTTCCGCCGCGACCAGGCCGTCCGTGCCGGCAGCTGGGTCCCGCGCGTGCGCCGGGACCGGCCCGCCAGCGTCGGCTTCCACTTGCCCGCTTGGTATAGTCCCTTCGTCTCCCTCTCCGAGGTGGCCGCCGCCTACATCAAGGCCAAGCCCGTGCGCGATGGCAAGGTCCGCGACCGCCGCGCCTGGATCAACTACCTCAACCAATATGCGGCGCTGCCCTACGTCGAGGAAGAAGGGGAGCTCCCCGATTGGGAGAAAATCCGCCAGCGCGCCGAAAACTACGGTCCCCTGGTTCCCATGAGGGCCGGGGTGCTCACCGCCTATGCCGACGTCCAGGACGACCGGATCGAGGCGGAGGTTGTCGCCTGGGGTGAAGAGGAGGAATCCTGGAGCATCGAGCGTCATATCATTCCCGGTGTCCCCTCTACGCCCATGGTCTGGCGGGCCTTGGACGAATTTTTTCGCCGGCGGTGGCGCCACGAATCGGGCGCCGAGCTGCGCATTGCTGCTGCCGGCGTCGACACCGGCGGCCACTTCACCAAGCAGGTCTACCAGTTCGTCAAGAAGAAATACCATCGACGGATCTACGGGACCAAGGGCGCCAGCCAGGCCGGAAAGCCCCTGGTCAGCCGGCCGACCAAGAGCAACCTCGGCAAGATCCCCCTCTTTTCCGTCGGCACCGACACCGCCAAGGAGACGATCTACAGCCGCCTGAACCTCGACCCCGGCGAACCTGGCTATATGCACCTGCCGGAGAAATACGACGAAGAATATTTCAAGCAGCTGGTCAGCGAGAAGCCGAAAATCAAGTACCTGCCTGGCGGCCGCACCCGCCGCGAATGGGTCAAGATCCGCGAGCGAAACGAGACTCTCGACCTATGGGTCGGGAACATGGCGATTTTGGCGATTCTCAACCCCAACCTGCGCAAGCTGGTTCGAGAACTGGCCCGCCAGGCGAAGGACAGTGCTCAGATCGCCCTCGATCTGGAAGAGGATCAGCCAGCCGGCGAAATCGAGGACGACCAGGACATCGAGCAGTCCGACCAGGTCGACGAGGATGGCGAGGTGTTGGAGTCTGCGCGAACCGTCGCCGAGACCGGGACCAGGTTGGCGGAGGCTCTTCAGGATCTGAGGGACAGCAAGGCCCCGGCCGGCAGCAGCACGGGAAAGCCGCGGACGCGCGGCAAAAAGCGCCGGGGATCGAGTTGGATGAACGGTTGGAAATAAGGGGGTGAGGATGAGTCCATGGAAAGCCAAAAAAGTGCTGTACCGGGTGGCCGAGGTCGCGGAGCTGCTCAGCGTCCACCGCGATACGGTCTACACCCTGGTGCAGATCGGCGAGCTGGTCTGCCACAATCGAACGCCGGGCCGCAGCGGCATGCGGATCACCGGCGCCTCGATCGAGGCCTATGTCCAGAGGCATCTGCTGGTGGACTTGGACGACCTGGCGGAAGGGGTGGGAGCCGGCCAGGGCGGCTAGAGAAAGAGCGGGCCCGACACCGGAGGGGGGTGGCGTCGGGCCCTACGGAGTTACCTCCGAAGGGGAAAAATACCTGTCGGGCCAAGAGGTGTCAATCCTTTTTTGGCCTGCGAAGGGAGCGGAAATGGACAGAGAGAAGATCGTGCCCATCCGGCAGCAGCCCGGCAGCGGCTGCCTGAACGACCCGCGACTGGGGGACCTGTGGATAGAGGTTCTCCCCAAAGGCGACACCATCGAGGTGGAGGCCGTTGTTCGCCTGGCAGACGGTCAATACAGAATCTTCCGTTTCCCCTGGCCGAAGCGGCCGGGCTCTGACTTCTCCATCGCCAGTATCCTGTTCCAGAAGGTGGGCCGTATTCTTGAGGAGTGCAAGTCATAAC
>NPID01001898.1_pt1 | contig 34498 bp, 31 predicted proteins | sample 8637491 | NCBI WGS metagenome assembly NPID01 (sample SAMN07420843, study PRJNA396082) | bioreactor metagenome | isolation source: sample BA6 brine-fed electro-methanogenic bioreactor BA | place: Japan: Kochi | collected 2016-06-14 | reverse complement strand
TGCTGGTCGAGAACACACGAATGAAACCTGCCCTGAAAGAGGTAACCGCGCACCCCTTCGGAAAAATTTTTCCGCCGTGTGTAACGCCGGTGGGCCTCCCCTATGCCTCGGGCGAGGGAACTTTCCCTGTCTGGCACAGCAATCAAGTGAATGTGCTGGTCATCGGGCACCAGGCGAGAATCGCGACGCCGGCCTTACTGGCTTCCTCGGCAAGGGACTTAAGGTAGACAACGCGGTCGCTGTCGTTTGCGAAAACATCCATCGAACGCACACCGCGTTGGGTGATGTGATGGGGGTAGCCGGGAATGATAATTCTGGAGATTCTGGCCATGCCACAAATTAGCCCAGGCAAATCTGGGTGGCAATCAAAATCTGGATTAGTGGGTAGAAGGGTTCTGCTTGGTTTCCATTAAAATGTGTATTGTGTCCCCGGAATTCCCTGTATTGTGTCCCCGGAATTCCCGAAAATGTGTATTGTGTCCCCGGAATTCCCGGAATTCCCCGTGTTGGAAAAATGAGAAAGCTATGATAAGTTTTCTCGAATTACATTTGATAAGGCTGCCGTAGAAAAAAAAGACAGAAGTTAGGTTGAATGGCACGATAAACATAAGGGGGACAGAACAATGGAACTTACCGACTCCCAGCGCTCTGCGATCGAGCACGTCGGCCAAAATCTTCAGCTAATTGCTTGTGCGGGTTCCGGCAAGACGGAAGTTGTTGCCCGTCGAGTAGTGCAGCTACTTACGCCAGGACATGCTGGCTCACTGCTTCCTGCCAACATCATTGCCTTCACATATACCGACAAAGCAGCAGCAGAACTTAAGGAGCGCATTGTTACGCGCACCCGGCAGGTACTTGGCGAAATCCCCGGAATGGCGGAGATGTTTGTCGGGACTATCCATGCCTTCGGATTGGAATTGCTCAAGAGCGAGACGCCAAAATACTTGAAGTATGAGGTGTTGAACGAGGTGCAACAAGGACTTTTCGTTGATCGCAACAGTGCGAAGAGCGGCCTCACTGCAACTTCTGCCCTCTCTGGGGCAAGACTCAGGCGATATCAGGATACGAAGCGCTATCTACAGGCTCTTTCCATCCTTCGAGAGGCTGCACTTGATGAAGAGCATCTGGCTGGATGCTCAGTTATAGGTGGCCTTGCCGCTTATCAGCAACTGCTCGAGGAAAAAAGTTATCTTGACTACACTTCAATTCTCGAGACAGCGGCGTGTGCCCTCGAGAAAGATGCGGGATTGCGAACCCGGCTTGCTGAACGAATCAAGTATGTGATCGTCGACGAGTACCAAGACGTTAATCCGATCCAAGAAGCGATTGTACAGTCACTTCACGAACTCGGTGCGCGCATCTGTGTCGTTGGTGATGACGATCAGACAATTTACCAGTGGCGAGGTAGCGACATCGAAAACATCCAAACTTTTGCTGATCGCTACCCAGCTGTTGACCAGATCCCTTTGGAAGAAAATTTCCGCTCGAGTGATGGCATCATCGAAACCGCCCGGACATTCATCGAGCGGAACGCTGTTCGTCTTCCAAAGGCGATGAAGCCGACCGGGGCGCAAGACACTAACCCTGGTGATATTGTAGCTCTGTCGTTCGGATCACCAGAGGAAGAAGCACAACACATCGTAGCCAACGCTCAAACACTGAGGGGTATCGCGTTCAGGGAGGGTGAGGAACAGCGAGGACTTTCCTGGTCCGACATGGCGATTTTGCTCAGGAGTGTCAAAGCTAACGCTGAGCCGATCACTGATGCGCTCCAGGCCGCAGGGATTCCATTTGTTGTAACAGGAATGGCGAACCTTTTCGGAGCAGCCGAGGCCGAGGCTGCTCGTCAGCTTTTCTACTTCATCGGGGGGCACCACGGAGGCGACGAAGCTATTGTTGAAGATGCTTGGATGGCAGCAGACCTTGGTCTCGATGGTGCGGCTCTTCGACGTGCAATCGATGGTGCGGCAGCCTCGAAGGCGGCTCTCGCAGACCCAGATCAGAAGAGGTGGGGACAGTATTCCATCCAGCGCGTTTTTATGAACTTTCTCGAGGAGGCGGGAGTCCGTGAGGAGCAAGTGCCTAACGGACGAGGAGAGGTCGTTTTCTACAACTTGGGTAAGTTTAGCCAACTCATTTCAGACTTTGAGGCGATCCACTTCCATTCGGCTCCAGCGGAGAAATACGCAACTTTTGCGGATTTCCTCCACTATCGTGCCGAGGACGCTTATCCTGAAGGCTGGCAGGACAATCAATACGCCAACCCAGATGCGATCCGCATCATGACTGTCCACCAGGCAAAGGGGATGCAATGGCCTGTGGTCTTTCTGCCTGCATTACTGCGAAACCGCTTTCCGGCACCAAGAATTGGCGGTCCAAACGTCTGGCATCTGCTTCCAAAGGCGGGAGTCATCGGACAAGCGCGCTACGAAGGGACAATCGAAGATGAGCGACGTCTGTTTTACGTTGCAATGACACGTAGCCAGAAATTCCTCCATCTTACTTGGGCACCGATTGCGGGAAAAAACAACCGATATACACGAGCATCGGAGTTCTGGGATGACATCCTTGTTTCTAAGCATGTCAAAAGGAGAACACCTGACTATTCAGAGCGAGATCGCCTCCCCCCAACGCCACGGGCAGGCGTCTCGAATGTCGTTTTTTCGTTCTCGGACCTCAAGTACTTCTTCGAATGTCCCTACCAGTTCAAGCTTAGGGTACTTTATGGTTTCAATGCCCCGCTTCATGAGGCATTGGGCTATGGGAAGTCGTTGCACGATGCCCTCGCTGAAGTACACAAGCGTGCCATTGAAAAAGCCCCCATTGAAGAAGATGACGCCACGAGGCTTGTTGAAAGTCATCTCCATGCGCCGTACGCATACCCCACGTTGCGTCAGCAGCTCGAGGAGTCCGCTGAACGCGTCATCCGTGATTACCTTCGGGACAATCGAGAACTTTTCGACAAAATCGAATTTTCGGAAAAGCAAATCCAGATCAACTTAGGCGATGGGGTTTCAGTGGTTGGTCGAATCGATCTCGTTCGAAGGATAGACACTGACGAGACGACAATTGTCGACCTGAAATCCAGCGATCGAGCACAAGCCGAAGATGTGACAGAGGCGCAGCTTCATGTTTACGCGCTAGGCTACCAGGACCTAACTGGCAGGCGTCCGGACTACGTGGAAATCTACGAACTGGACGAACGAAAACGTAAACCGCGTTCAGTGGATGACGATTTCATTGCGGATGTGAAAGTAAAGGTTGGCAATGCAGCAGATGCTTTACGCAATAGCAGCCTTCAGGTTGAGCCGGCACCGAAGAAGTGCGGCGGTTGCGACTATCGCGGTATGTGCACTGCTGGCCACGCATTTGCCAAGACAACGTAATAAATAAATAAATACCCCCTGCCACGTGGCAGGGGGCAATCACATTCCTCCTAGGCAATCGCCCTCTCGGGCTTTGGGAACGCCTTGAGGGTCAGGTCTTGCATTGCCACTTCTCTACCCACGCACAAAACAAAAAAGCACCCATCTCCTCGAAAAGATTGAGTGCTTTTATCGCTTAGCCCCCCCCAGCACCCACCCCTTGCTCCCGAACCCGGTGCACTTTGAAATTGAATCTACCCTGACACAGCGCGTTGAGCACTTATAGATTCAGATTTTAAGAAGAAATCATATCCCTAAAAGCTTGCATTGCTTTGCAAGGGTTTTCATTGCGGCGTCTGATAAACCAGGTTGTCATGTGACCAAATTCCGTTGGTATAGGATGAAGCGAACAATTTTTTTGTATGTGTTTTTTTTCAACAACTGAACGTGGCAAGAAGCTGACCCCCATCCCTGCGGCAATACATCCGAGAATTCCCTCGATCGAACCGAACTCCATGATCTGATACGGCAGTTTTCCCGACTCCCGAAGCCAGCGTTCGAGTTGCGCCCGGTAAGAACAGCCCGCCCGGAACACCAGGATCGTGAAATTCGACAATTGTCCAATATCTTCAAGGTCAAGAGGCGCCACAAGGACCAGTTCCTCTTCAAAAGCCTTTTCGGCGATGAAGAGCTCTTGATTGATTTCACCTGCCACCAGGGCGCCATCCACTTCAAAGTCCAACAGTCGCTGGATGGAGGCCTCTGAGGGGCCGGTCACCAGCTTCAGTTCGACCTGGGGATAAGAGCGATGGTAGGCAGCCAGCAGGGATGGCAAACGAACTGCCGCCGTGGTTTCCATGGACCCTATCGAGAGCTTGCCTCTCGGCTCCCCTTGATCGGTGATGGCGTTCTCCGCCTCTTTAGTAAGCCGGACAATCCGTTTGGCATAGTTCAGCAGCAGATGCCCGGAGGCGGTGAGTTCGACCCCCTTGCTCTTGCGATGAAAGAGAGCCGTGCTGAGCCGATCCTCCAAATGCTTGATGCGCGCGGTGACGTTCGATTGAACGTAATGCAGTTCCTCTGCGGCTTTAGAAATGCTGCCATTTTGCGCCACCGATAAAAATATTCTCAGATCCCTGATTTCCATATATCATCCTTAGTGATGCAAAGTATCACTTATTTTCACTTGAAATGATATGTTTGCCCCACTAACATGTCAACCATGGAAACGAACCTTGCGGTGAAAAACCAGCCGTCACAAAGATATTGGGGCGCTCTCTGCATCCTGCTCGGGGGCATCCTCGGCATGATCATCGCCATGGGGATTGGTCGTTTTGCCTTCACCCCGATTCTCCCCCTCATGCAGCGCGATCTTGACCTGAGCAACAGCGTTGCCGGGTGGCTCGCGGGGCTTAATTATCTCGGTTATCTTGCCGGAGCCGTTTTGTGCTCTTTCGCCCCCCGGCTCCTCCGCTCCCGTTGCGTGGCCACAATCTCCCTGCTCCTCAGCATCGCCACCACCGCGGCCATGGGGTTGACCGTGTCGGTTTTCTGGTGGGGGAACCTGCGCTTGGTCGGCGGTTTCGCCAGCGCCATGCTGTTTATCGTCATCTCTGCTGAAGTTGGGGAATCCCTGGTCAGGCGGGGATATGGCCACTGGGTGGGAGCTTTGTATGGCGGCGTTGGTGCGGGCATCGCCTTGAGCGGGCTCACCATCCCCTGGCTGGATCGGATCGGGCAGTGGGATGGTGCCTGGATGGGCATGGGGGCTCTGGCCGCGGTGTTGGCCGTGCTGGGCATCGCCATCACAAGAGGCAAAACCGACGACCGGAAAATTTCGACGGGGCAGAAGCAGCGGTCGAAAAGCCTGCTGCGCCTGTGGCCGCTGGTCGTTGCGTATTTCTTTGAGGGGCTTGGCTATATCGTTACCGCGACCTTTATCGTTGCCATCGTCGCCGTGACTCCGGGCTTGGAGGCTTATGCCCCCTACAGTTGGGTGGCGGTCGGTCTCGCCGCGGTCCCGTCCACCGTGCTCTGGCCCCTGCTGTCCCGGCGCATTGGCAGCAAAAATGCGCTGTTGGCGGCGTATGCACTGCAAGCTTCCGGCATCCTCGTCAGCAGGCATGCCGATTCCATCGTTGAGGTGATGTTTGCCGCGGTTACCTTCGGAGGAACCTTTATGGGGATCGTCGCCTTGACATTGGCAGAGGGCAATTCTCGGATGTGGCAGGACGGCAAACGGTCTGCCGCTATCTTGACCGCAAGCTTTGGCGTCGGTCAGATCCTCGGCCCCATTCTGGCCGGTTTTCTTGCCGACGTGCAGGAAGGGTTCGCCCTGCCTCTGCTGTTGGCTGCAATCTGTGTCATGATTGGGGGAGCGGTTACCGCTGGTGACCGCCATTTCGTCTCGCAAAAACAACCAAAAGGAGAATCGTTATGCCGTTCGTGAACATCAAGATTACCAAAGAAGGTGCCACTGCCGAACAGAAGGCTCGGTTGATCAAAGGAGCAACCGATTTGCTGGTGGATGTCCTTGGCAAAAACCCTGCTACGACAGTGGTTGTCATCGACGAGGTTGAGACCGACAACTGGGGAGTTGCCGGTGAGACCATCACGGTCAGGCGACAGGCTGGAAAATAACGAGTACCCGAGGGGGAGTTCCGGGGGACAGGATGCTGAACCTGGATGGACAATAGTTGCGTCTACTCGTGAAAAAGGGTCAGATATCACCACGTAAAAACGCCTACGGACCGTAGCGGCACCGTAGGCGTTTTGTTTTGGCCTGGTGGCCATCGCATTCGGGATGCGATGCAGGAAAAAAATCAGAAGTCCACGCTCAACTGCGCGGCGAGACGGGTTTCCTTGGGGATGTCTTCCCCGTCGTATTCCGCTTTGTCCCCGGAGAAGGCACCGGCGACATCCAGCCGCATGGCCCAGAGATTGAGACCGAGGCCGGCGGTGTAGACCCAGTCGATGTCGTCCTCGGAGATGTTGTTGTAGGCACCGGCACGCAGCGCCAGGACTCGGAAGGCGTCCCACTCGAGGCCGACGGAGAAATTCTGGGTGTCGAACTGATCAAAGGTAGTCTCGTTTTCAAGAAGGTCGCAGTCGACTTCCAAAACCAGGGTCTCGTGGGGGATCAAGGCGATGCCGGCGGTAACCTGAGGGTCGACCCGGAGATCGTCGAATTTAACGCTCTGTCCCGAAGGGGAGACGACGGTCGGACCGTCGAATTTGGGGGCGTTGATATTGCGGGCCACCAGGCCTACGTTGACAAACCGGTAGCGTCCCATGATGCCCAGATCGAGCCCGACGTTGTAGGTCTCTTCGAATTCCTCGTCGGTCTGCTTGAGGATGTCCCCGGAGTTTTCATTGAAGACGATGATCTGGTTGCCGTAGACCCGGCCGATCATCAGTTTGAGGTTGCCGCCGATGGACCAGTGATCGTTGAGGGCGTAGCCGTAGGAAAGAGGAACCTCGCCCAGTCCGAAGCCGGTAAGCTTGATGGTGGTGGTGTTGTCTTCGAGGCTGCCCCCGGAGCCGTTGATGCTCTGGTCGACCAGGTTGGCCATCAGGTCGACAAAGCCCTGCGTGTCCGCGGCGCTGACTCCCTGCTGGCGGGCCATGAAGTCGATCTTCTGGATCGCCACCGGGTCGGTGAGCCCCGCCGCATTCAGCTGGGCCACCTGGCTGGCGGTCAGAAGCGAGACCTGTCCGTCAATACCGCTCACCGATACGTTGGCGATTTCGGCATTCAAGTCACCCGAGCCGGTGAGTCCGAGGTTGGTCTGGTCAAGTTCGATGACCTGGCCGGTGGCCTGGGCAAAGCCCCGGGCGCCGACGGCAAAGTGGCCGTACCGAACCCCGAGGCCGGCATTGAAATCGGCGGTGATGGCATTGCCCGGGTCATCGAGTCCGTTGAGATTCTTGACCAGGTCGATCAGGTCGGCGAGGTCGGATTGACTTTGCACGCTGGTGGCGCTCAAGGTGTCGATGTTGACGTCCGCGAGATCATCCAGGAAAGTTCCGAATTCGTTGTGCAGGCGGTATCCGGCCGCCGCGTTGATGTCCATGCCCCACTTTTTACGGCCGATGTTGTTGTTGTCACAGGCAATCTTGTTGCCCTGCTGGTCCCGGCAGTCGAAAAAGCCGAAGGCCGCCGGATTGTAGTACTGGGCGGTGGTATCGTTGACCGAGGCGACGTTGGCGCCGGCCATGCCCATGGCCCGGGGGCCGACAAAAAACGTATCGATGGCCCAAGCCTGGCCGGCTGGCCAGGTCAAAAGCACTGCCAGGGACAATTGCAGCAACACCCTCCTGAAAGAAAAACGTGTACTCTTCATTCCCGACTCCTTTTAATGTTTTGGTAATGACGAAGGTCGCTGCTAATTGGCGGTAAGCCCAGGTCAGCAGGTTAATGAGCTGGCATCTGCAGCCGGCGTGCCAGTTGCGGCAGTGACCACTTGGTCGATTGTGAATGTGATAAAATTCAACAGTTTGGAAGAGGTTTTTGGTTCGAGCACGAGACTTGAGAGAGTCGGGGAGAGGCGCGGAGGGTTATGGCTGACGGCTTTGTGACGGAATTTGTCGGGGAATTGACTGGCATCGCCAGGCGCAAAGAGGGAAGGGGGGAGCCCCGTGTCGGGTTCAGAACCGATCCAGGGCGTCTTTGACCCTGACCAATTCTTCTTCGAGGCTTTTCAGCAGGTCGGGAGTCCCCTGGAGATTCTCCCTGGCCCCTTGGTTTTCCAGTTGCTCCGCAAGCCGATAGGCGGGTTCGGCTCGGAAGATGCCGAGCAGGGACTTAAGGGTGTGGGCGGCTCTTTCGGTTCGACCGGAATCGCGGGCGCCGATTGCCGCCCGTAGGTTCTGGAGGTAGCGGGGATAATTGGTCAGGAATTCACCTTTAAGCTCTTGAATGATTTCGGGGGTTTCGGCAAATTCATTCAGCAGCTCCGAAAGGTCGACGGCCGGGGCCGCGTTATCGCCGGATAATTTCTCGGCGGGTTCGGGCAGCAGGCGCTGGATCGTCGCGTAGAGTTCCTTTGATTTGATCGGCTTGGGGGTGTAGTCATCCATGCCCGCCTCAAGACACTTTTCCCGGTCCCTTTTCATCGCGTGGGCGGTCAGCCCGACGATGGGGACCGACGCCGCCGGTTGTGGCAGCCGGCGGATGCGGCGGGTCGCCTCGAGACCATCCAGGTTGGGCATCTGCACATCCATCAGGACCAGATCGAATTTTCTTGTTTCGACCGCGGCCACGGCCTCGAGACCGTCTCTGACAGCGGTCACCAGCCACCCCTTTTTGCCCAGCAGGGCCAGGGCCAGCTTGCGATTGTTGTCATCGTCTTCGGCCAGAAGAATGTGCACCGGTTGATACCCCCAGAGCGGGTTGGATGGATAACCGGGCGCTCTTTGCGCCCCTTGGGCTCTATCCAGGTCAAGGGTTGGAGCCGGTTCGGCCGGTTGACCCTTGATCGTCGCCAGAAGGGCTTTACGCAAAGCGGTCCCGCTGATCGGTTTGGACAGATAATGGTAGATCTTCAGCCGGCGGCACCGGGCAGCGTCCTCGGTGAGGTTGACGGCCGATAACATCATGAGGGTCCGGGCCTTGAGTTCGGGGTGTTCGGCAAGATCCTCGACCAGCGCAAAACCGTCGGTTTCCGGCATGTTCGCATCGAGCACCAGCGCTGCAAAAGGGCTTCCGGCCTCAGCGTGTTCGTTGACGAGTTGTAAGCCCTTTGCCGCGGTGGCTGCGCTGGTAACCTTGGCGCCGAGTTCCGACAGCATACGCTCCAGGGCCTTTCGGCTGGAGGCGTTGTCATCGATAAGCAAAAGCGGACAGCCGGCCAGTTCGGCAATTTGATCCGTATCCGCCGTTTCGAACGGGGGCGGGATCGGCAGGGGAACGGTGAAGCTGAAGGTGCTCCCTGCGCCGGGCCGGCTCTCGACTCTGGGACGTCCCCCCATCTGCTCCACCAGTTTCTTGGAAATGACCAGTCCCAGGCCGGTGCCGCCGAACCTGCGGGCGGTGGATGTCTCGGCCTGGCTGAAACTTCGGAACAGGCGTAAAAGATTTTCTGGGGATATGCCGATGCCGCTGTCGCGCACGGCGAACCGAAGATGGCAAATCGAGGGGGCCGGGACGGCTGTCGGCTCAATATCGAGGGTAAGCTCGACCTCGCCCCGCTCGGTGAACTTGATGGCATTGTCCAATAGATTCATCAGCACCTGCCGTAGTCTCATGGGATCGCCGGCGAGTCGTGACGGCACCTCGGGCGAGATTCGGCAAACCAGTTCAAGGTCTTTTTTATGAGCTCGGACAGCCAGAGCGGCCACGGTTTTCTCAACCATGTCCCGAGGGGAGAAGTCGATTTCCTCGAATTCGAGCATGCCCGCCTCGACTTTGGAAAAATCGAGAATGTCATTGATGATCCGCAGCAATGAATCCGCCGAGGTCTTGACCATGCCGAGAAAATCCCGCTGTTCCTTGGTGAGGTCGGTTTCGAGGGTGAGGTCGGTCAGACCGCTGATGGCATTCAGCGGGGTGCGCACCTCATGGCTCATGGTGGCAAGAAATTCGCTCTTGGCGCGGCTGGCCTCTTCGGCGGCAACTTTGGCCTCCCTGAGTGCCCCCTCCGCCGTTCTGCGCTTCGTGTTGGCTCTGTTGAAGTTGGCGAAGGCGCGGCAGCTGCCGATCACACCGAAGATCCACAAGACCAGGTGGGACAGGGAAAGCACCGTGTAGGTCGGGATCGCCGAGGCATAGATCGGACCCATGGGGATGGAGACGCTGAGGCCTCCGCGAACGTCGCCAATGGCGTACCCCTGGCTGTTATGGCAGTCGAGACAGCCTTCTTCGACGAACAGCGGCCGCATGAACCGCAGGGTCATGGTCCCTCGGTCATCAAGGAATTCCACGATTTCTCCAGAGCCGTCTTCAAAGCGGGTCAGGGCGGCCCTTTCCCAGGCATCGGGCCGGTTGGCCGGATTGATCGGCTTGAGGCTGGTGATCCGGCTGGAGAACCCCAGCTCCTTTTGCTGCAGTTCGGATACCTGCCGGCTCATATAAGGAGGGTTGATCAGGGTGAGTTGCTTGCCCCCGGCGGTGGTGATGTCGCGCCAGGGATAGTCAGCCATGAAGGGATTCGGTTGGGCCTCGGGAGTCACGGCGACGTAGACTCCACCGTGACGGTTGTTCCAGCGCCGGTACAAAATATCTTTGTCCGACAGGGCGCGGGCCTGCAACCTGGCCGCCTCCTCGAGATGCATGCGTTTGGCATACAGGTTCCAGAGGAGCGAGCCGCCGATCAGCAAGGTCCAGAGTATCAGCAGCAGAATAAGATATCGGTTCGTTCGGGACTGTCGGTTGGTATCGGCCATGTTTCTCCCCCTCCGGGAAAAGCTTGCGCCGCGACAAAGGTCTCGGGGATTAGTTCGAAACAATAAGCAATACCTTAACCCGGAGGCAGGATTAACGCATAGAAAAAATCTTTCAATGAATAAGGGGGCTGGGTCGGTTCAGGAGAGCCGCCGAGGCAGAAGTCGCCCCCTATATTTAGGGGTGGGTAGCCGGTTCCCCGAATCGATTGCTGTGGATCTTTTCGAAATGCAGGGTCTCTTGCGGGTGTCCCGCCTTCTGCTCATCCGGGTAGCCGATGCCGATGACCGAATCGATGCCGAAATGCATCGGCAAACCCAGAACCTCGCGCAAATAATCCTCGGAGCTCAGGCTGTCGCTGTGGTTTCTGCGTCGCATCTGGGCCCAGCAGCTTCCCAGTCCGAGCGATTCGGCGGTCAACTGGAGAATGATCGAAGCGATGGCGCAATCCTCGACCCAGACATCGCTTTTTTCCGTATCGGCGCAGACGACCACCGCCAGTGGCGCGTTTTGCAGAAAGGCCGAGCCATGCTGCTTGGCGCGGGCCAGCTTTTCAAGCAGTTGTCGGTCGGTGACCACGATGAACTCCCAGGGGTTGATGCCCCGGGAGGAGGGGGCGCGCAGCAGTGCCTCGAGCAACGGGCCGATTTTTGCCGGTTCGACCGGTTGCGATTTGAATTTACGGATGCTTCTTCTTTTCTGCAGCAGTGAGAGCGGCATGGGGGACCTTTCTGGAAGGACTCTTAAATATATTGCCGGTCAGACCTCGCCGGCGATAAGTCCGGAATCGTTGGGCGTCTCGCAGGGGATGCGCCGCAGGTTCTTCACCCCCGCGGCGCCAAGCATGTTCATGATCTGCTGCTCCGAATAGGACTGGCCGGCGGGCGTCCCCAGCAGCATGTTCAAGGAGAAGAGCGCGGGGAAGAGCGGACCGTCCATGGTATTGTCGAGGATGAATTCATGGATGACAATCAGTCCGCCCGGTTCCAGGGCGGCTACCGCCTTCCGGATAATGTCCCGGCAGATCTCGGGGCCCTCGGCGTGAAGGATGTGGGAGAGCCAGGCCACATCGAAACTTCCGTCGATTCCCTGTTCGATAAAGTCGCCATCGGTGAATCGGATGCGCTCGCTCAGGCTGAACCGGGCGATGGTCTTTTCGGCAAAGGGACGGGTGGTGGGCAGGTCGTAAACCGTGGCCTTGAGCTCTGGGTTGTGCCGGCAGAAGTGAATGGCCCAGGTGCCCGGCCCGCCGCCCAGGTCGAGCAGATGTCGGCGACCAGTCAGGTCGATTTTCGGCACCAGCTGTGGCGCCAGGCGCATGGCGAGATTGAACATGCCCATGAGAAAATTCTCCCGCCAGGCTTGGTCCGAATGGGCGGAGCGGTTGCGGTTGGGTTGCCCGCTTTGGACCGATTGATCGAGATGGGCCCAGGATTCCATCAGGTGGTGGTGATGCAACACGATGTGGCCGAGATACGCTGGTGAGTCTTTGCTGAGAAACTCAGCGGCAAAGGGTGTGTTGGCATAACCGTTGCCGGTTTTTTCAATCAGGTTCAGGGCCGCCAGGGCCGCCAGCAGCATCCTCATCCCCCGCGGATCGGCGGCGAGCTCGCCGGCCAGTTCGGCGGCGGTCAATCCCCGGCCGCCCAAAGCGGTGAACACGTCAAGCTTGACGGCGGCATGGATCGCACTGGCGCTCCAGTACTCTCCCGAGGTCTGGAGCAATTTACCCGGATCCCAGGACTGATGCTTCATTGCTTTCCTCCTTGCAGTGCATGGTTTTTAATAGCCCGGGCCGGTATCGAGGGCGGATCCTGAGGTTTACTCGGCTCATTGCTCGTCTTTGAGGCGGAATGTTCCGGTGGATAGGTCCGGGCGGGCAGGATACGGCGATCCCCAATCCTGAAAATCGCAAAAAAGCGGCATGGGGCATCTGACAATCAGATGGCCCCGGTGAGTCGTTCAAAGAACTCTTTGCGCAGTTCCATCTCCCATCCAGGCAGCTCGACCGGCACCCGCGAGTCGGGGTTGTAATTGGGGGCGACGACCAGTTTCGGCTTCGGCGTCACCTGGGCAGCGCCGCTTTCCGTCTCTTCGAGAAGTACAGTAAGGGAACAGAAAACCTGCGGCCCCCTCAGGCCTCGGGTCTGGCTGAGTCCATGAATGTCGAGAGGCTTTTCAGAGGTTACCAGCCATCCCTGTCCCCGTCTATCGATAAAAAAGCCCATCTCAGCCAGGGCTTTTTCGCTGGCCCGCTGAAGTTTTTGCGAAGCGAGGGGAAAGGTCTTGCTGGTCGGGGTGGCAAAATAGGCGCGGGGAATCGGTGGCCCGTCCGACCGCAGGTGTGGTTTGACGGTCCCCTTGCAGCCTGCACCAGTCAATCCAAGGCAACCGAACAGCACCGCAAGGGTCATCCACGGCATTTTCATGCTTTTATCCCCCTGAAAGGGCCAGCAGACTTCCGCTGTGAAAAGCCTGGGTCGCTTTGAATTAAAAATCTATCATGTTTCGGCTGTTCGTCAAGGACGGATAGCGCAGGGCGCAGGGCCGATCGGATGGAAGACACAGACGGGGGCTGGCCGGGCCGGCCAACCCCCGAAGATTTTCAGGGCATTGGTTCGTGCTTCAAATTCAGCCGGTTTCATCGTAGGCGCAGCCCGGATCTTCCCCGTAGAGCAGGCCTGAACAGTCGGGGCAGACCGGTTGGCCGTTATCTTCGCGAATCAGCAGCTCTTCTTCGGGAAGGTTCATTCCGCACTCGCTGCAGCGTTTATCGGCCATAACATCCTCCTTTAAGGCTTGTTTCCAGCTAGTATATCACCCTTTCAGCCCCCTCTCGTATCTCTCGATCAGATCCTCGCGTAACCGGTGCAGGCCGGGGCTGATCGAGACCTTGAACTTGTGGGGATTGATCAGCCGCAGAGAACCGTTGGGCAGACGCTTGAGCTGGGCGGCGCAGCGGTCCGCCATCTCCTCCAGGGAGGGGGATGGCTTCAGGATTCGGCCGTGTTCCATGACCGCCGAACGAATCGGTTCGAAGCGGACCCCCTCGGGGATCGGTTTGTGGCGGGAGGGATTGGTGGGGTCGTAGACCCTGTCGCCCGGCCGGAGCTCCTCGTCCTCGCGGCACATGATGTCCATCAGAAAGGTGCCGTCCTGCTCGATGGCCCGCAGCAGTTTTTTTCGGTCGGGAACGGTACTTTTGGCGATATCGCTGGTGAGCTTGAGCTTGGGTTGGTCCTCGAACCGCACCAGCTTGTACACTCCGCCGAGGGCTCCGCCCCCCTCGCCGGCGCAGGTGGCCAGTTTGGTCCCGACCCCGTAGACGTCGATGCGCGCTCCCTCGCTGCGCAGAGAGCTGATAACGTTTTCGTCCAGTTCGTTGGAGGCGACGATCTTGACCTCGGGAAAACCGGCTTCGTCGAACATGCGCCGGGTCTCCTTGCTCAGGTAGGCGAGGTCTCCCGAATCGAGGCGGACCCCGATCATTTCATGGCCCTTCGCGCGCAGTTCCCGGGCGACGATGATCGCGTTGGGGATGCCGCTCTGGAGGGTATCGTAGGTGTCCACCAGCAGGATACAGCTGTCGGGAAAGCATTCGGCGTAGGCCCTGAAGGCGGTCAACTCGTCGGGAAAAGCCATGATCCAGCTGTGGGCGTGGGTCCCCTTGATCGGTATGCCGTAAACCTGGCCGGCCCAGACGTTGCTGGTGCTCCGTACTCCGCCGATATACGCGGCGCGCCCCACGCTGAGGCCGCCGTCCGGGCCCTGGGCCCGGCGCAGTCCGAATTCAATCACCTGACCTTCACCGGCGGCGACCGAGAGGCGCGCCGCCTTGGTCGCCGCCAGGGTCTGAAAGTTGATGATGTTGAGCAGGGCGGTCTCGACATACTGGGCTTCGGCCAGCGTTCCTTCCACGGTAAGCAGGGGGTCCTGGGCGAAGACCAGCGTCCCCTCGGGCGGCGCGGTCACCTTGCCGCGAAACCGGAACGTTTTGAGGTAATCGAGAAAAGCCGGTTTGAAAATGCCCAGGCCCCGGAGATAGCTCAGCTCGTTCTCGGAAAACTGCAGCTGCTCGAGGTATTCCAGGGCCGGCTGCAGGCCGGCGAAGACCGCATAACTGCCCCGGTAGGGGACTTCGCGGAAAAACAGGTCGAAGACGGCCGGTTTTTCGTGCATCTTTTCGTCGAAGTAGCCCGCCAGCATGGTCAGTTCGTAAAGATCGGTCATCAGCGCCGAATATTTCATGACTCTCTCCAGGTTGAGGAAGCGCCGGCGGGACGCCGAGGCTGGTCCGTCGGAGCCCGGTCTTCGGGGGGCAGGTTCCCCTCGATGCCGGCCAGACCTTCCAGGGCCCCGCAGGGAAGCGAAAGATGCGGCGGGTTGATCATCGGCTCGCGGGGGTTGATCCTGACCACGGTGGCGCGCTCGTGCCGGCCGAGTCGTTCGCTGAGCAAACGGATGGTGGGGATGGCGGTCCCGGCGCCCATTTCGATGACCAGCAGGGGCCAGCTGCGATTCTGTTCGAGAAAGGCCGCGAAGCGATCTTCCTGCTCGGCGGTGCGCCGGCTGATCCAGGAATAGTCACCGAACATCAGGATGTTGGGGCGGGCTACCGCCCGGCAGTGGATGCATTTGGGGATGTTTATGGCCCGCATGCTGTCCAGGTCGACATCGATCTCTTCGCGGTTCTGCCAGATGGCCATGCAGCAGGGTTTGAGGCATTGGAGGTGATGAATCGATCCGTGAACCTCAAGCATGCGCTCTTCGGCGAACCCCGCCTTCTGAAACTGGCCGTCAACATTGGAGGTGACGACGAAATGATCGAGAGCGAAGCGTTCGATCCAGCTTCGCAGCATCCCGAACCCGGGATGGGGGACGGTGGCCCGGTAAAGGTTGGTGCGGTGGCCGTAAAACCCCCACCCCCAGGCCGGATCCCGTTCAAAATGGGCCGGGTTGGCAGCTTCGACAAAACTGATGCCGAGCCGCTGGTACATCGGGTAGGCGTTCCAGAAGCCGTGATTGCCGCGAAAATCCGGAAGCCCTGAATCGACCCCCATCCCCGCGCCGCTGGTGATGACCATGGCGGCGGCGCTACTGAGAGCCTCGGCCGCCTGCGCAAACCTCTGTTTGAGTTCCTCCATCGGTATGACTCCCCTTATTAATTTCAGGCTTTTATTTTACCACAGAGCAGGCCGGCCACAGCGGCAGGCTTGCGAATCGAATCCGGAGAATTCGCCGCGAAGAAAAAACTGAAGTGCTGGAAAGGTAAAGCCGGAAAGGCCTGAGGGCGGATCCCGGTTGACCGGAATCCCCGGGGAGAATGCGGGGTAACCGGGGGCTAGAGCCCGACTTTGACCAGGACCGGATCCAGGAGCCTTGCCGCATCCTGCGGCGCCAGCTCGACCAGAAAGCCCCGTTTGCCGCCATTGATATAGATCTTGTCCAGTTCGAGGATGGTTTCTTCCATGTAGACCGGCATCGATTTGCGCGTGCCGAAAGGCGAGGTGCCGCCGACCAGGTAGCCGGAGTGCCTGTTGGCGGTAGCGGGGGGGCAGGGCTGCACTTTTTTGACGCCGATGACCCTGGCCAGTTCTTTGGTTGACACCTCCCGGTCGCCGTGCATCAGCACGATCAGCGGCGCCTGGCTTTCGTCTTCCATGATCAGGGTCTTGATCACCTTGCGTTCGTCGACCCCCAGTTCCCTGGCGGAGACCGCGGTCCCTCCCTTTTCTTCGTAATTGTAAGGGCGCGGGGTGAAGGGAACCTTGTGTTGGCGCAGCAGGCGGATGGCGGGGGTGACGGGGGTTTTATCCTTGGCCATGGGCTTTCCTTGTCGATCCGTCGGTACAGGACGGCATTTTGCTCAGGATCTCAACGCTGGAACCAGCTCAGAACCAGCATCGCCAGGCTGACCGCAACGGCGCCCACGCTGGCCAGCGCGAGCAGGTTGAACAGGGTGGCGCTGGCCCGCTGGCCTCGTACCCCGAGGGGGAGGACCAGACCAAGGGCCGCGCCGCCCAGCGCTCCGCCGAGGTGGCCGGCATTGTCCGCCCCGACCAGCAGGCCGAAAACGAAAGCGAAGACTGCCCAGCGGAACATGAAATTGCGGATCTGCTGCCCGGCGGGCCCCATCCGGTGATAATACGTCACGGCAAAGCCGATCAGTCCGAACAGCGAACCCGAAGCCCCGACCACCGGCGTCATCGGGTGCCAGAAGTAGCCCAGAGCCGTGGCGGTGAGGGCGGTCAGGGTATAAAGAACGATAAACCGGTTCTTGCCGATCTCCTCTTCGATCAGCGGCCCGACCTGGAACAGGACCACCATGTTGAAGCCGATGTGGATGATCCCGCCGTGGGTGAAGGCGTAGGTCAGGCAGCGCCACCATTCCCCCTCGTAGATGACCAGCGGCCAGAACTGGGCGCCCGAGTGAATCAGCAGCCGGGTGTCCGGATTCATCAGGGTTCCGGCTCCCAGGCCGGCGGCGACGCCCTGCAGAACCATGGCCACGAAGAGAAGGACGTTGAGGCCGATGATGATCTTGGCGACGGAAAAATCGGTCGAACCGGGCACCGCCTGACCCCTGAACAGCCCCTTGAGATTTCTTTCCCAGCGCATCATGCGCCACTGCCAGCGGGTGCCGTTCATGCCAAGGCGGTCAAAAAAGCGTTTCCAATCCAAATTCAGGCTCCTTCCAGGCGGGCGTTGGTCCCAAATATCGCAGAATTGAACTGCGGGTTCAAGGTTAAATCCCCACTTGGGCTTTTTCCCGGCGGCTCTGTTTTGTTGCGAGACAGGGGGGGCGGGCTATACTTGGACCGAAACCCTAGCTTAGGTGCCCGTCCGGAAGGCAGTACGATGAACAGTGCTCAATTGATGGTCAAGTGCCTGGAAAAAGAAGGGGTCGAATATATTTTCGGGGTTCCCGGCGAGGAAAACCTGGCGCTGATGGATGCCCTGCGCGACTCGTCGATCCGTTTTATCACCACCCGCCACGAACAGGGCGCGGCCTTCATGGCCGATGTCTACGGCCGGCTGACCGGCCGGCCCGGCGTCTGCCTGTCGACCCTGGGGCCGGGGGCGACCAACCTGATGACCGCGGTGGCCGATGCCAACATGGACCGGGCGCCGCTGGTGGCGATCACCGGCCAGGCCTCGCTGGACCGGATGCACAAGGAATCCCACCAGTATCTCGACCTGGTCTCTCTGTTCCGGCCGGTGACCAAATGGAATGCTCTGGTGCACACCCCGGGCACCATCCCCGAGATCGTCCGCAAGGCCTTCAAGGTGGCGGCGGCCGAAAAGCCCGGAGCCACCCATATCGACTTTCCCGAGGACGTGGCGGGGCAGCAGGTGGGGGAAGACCTGTCGCCCCTGCAGCCATCGTCAACCCCGTCCCCCGATCCTCCCGAAGAGGCTCTGGCCGAAGCCGCCGAGCTGATCCGGGCGGCCCGCCGCCCCCTGATCCTGGCCGGTAACGGCGTGATCCGCGGCGGCGCCTGCGAGGCCCTGGCGGACTTCTGCGCCGCCACCGGCATCGGCGTGGCCAAAACCTTCATGGGCAAGGGGTGCGTTCCCTACACCCAGGCCGAGGCCCTGCCTACGGTGGGTCTGCAGTCCCGGGATTACATCTCCTGCGGGTTCGACGCCGCAGATCTGGTGCTGGCCATCGGCTACGATATCGTCGAATATCATCCCCGGCTGTGGAATCCGGAGGGCGCCCGGCGGATTCTGCACATCGACCGGACCCCGGCGGAAATCGACGGCTTTTACACCACCTGCTGCGAGGTCCTGGGGGATATCGCCGACACCCTCAAGGTCTTGGCCAAGCGGATCGACCGGCGCAAGGATCTGGCCGGCGCGCATGACGGGATGCGCCGGGCCATGCTCGGCGAACTGGAGGAGGCGGCCGCCGACGAGGGCTTTCCGGTGAAGCCCCAGCGGATCGTCGCCGAACTGCGCAAGGCGCTGGGGGAGCGGGACATCGTCATCTCCGACGTGGGAGCTCACAAGATGTGGCTGGCCCGCATGTATCCCTGTCACCTGCCCAACACCTGCATCATCAGCAACGGCTTTGCCTCGATGGGAATCGCCCTGCCCGGGGCCCTGGCCGCCAGGCTGGTCTATCCGGACCGACGGGTGGTCGCCGTGGCCGGCGATGGCGGTTTTCTGATGAACTGCCAGGAGCTGGAAACCGCGGTGCGGGAGAAGATTCCGGTGGTGGTGCTGATCTTCAACGATAATGCCTACGGCCTGATCGAATGGAAGCAGCGGATTCATTTCGGGCGGGATACCCAGGTCCGGCTCGGCAATCCGGATTTTGTCAAGTTCGCCGAAAGCTTCGGCGCCAGGGGACTGCGGGTGGAGCGGGCCGAGCAGTTGGCGCCGATACTGGCCGAGGCCTTCGCCCACGAGGGCCCGGTGGTCATCGATTGCCCGGTGGACTACGCCGAGAACATGAAGCTGACCGCGAGACTCGGCAAGCTGGTCTGCCAGATTTAACCGAGAGTTCCGGCGTTTGACCACTGATCACTGACCACCGATCACCGACCACAGATTTACTGAAGGAGAGAGCATGGCACTGGAATCGATCAATCCGGCAACCGGCGAGTTGCTGGAAACCTTTGACGAGTGGTCCGCCGATAAAACCGCAGGGGTGATCCAGGACGTCCACGACGCCTGGTGCTCCTGGCGCGGGACCACCTTTGCGCAGCGCTCCGCGTTGATGAAGAAGGCGGCCGGGGTGCTGCGGGAAAACCAGGACGAATATGCCCGGACGATGGCGCTGGAGATGGGCAAACCGATCGTCGAGGGGCGCTCCGAGGTCGAAAAATGTGCCTGGGTGTGCGATTATTACGCCGAAAACGCCGCCGGAATGCTGGCCGATGAGCCGGCCGAGAGCGACGGCTCCAAAGCCTACGTCGCCTTTCGGCCCATCGGGACGATTCTCGCGGTCATGCCCTGGAATTTTCCGTTCTGGCAGGTTTTCCGGTTTGCCGCGCCGGCCCTGATGGCCGGCAACAGCGGGGTGCTCAAGCATTCCTCCAATGTGCCGCGCTGCGCCCTGGCCATCGAAGGGGTCTTTCGCAAGGCGGGGTTTCCCGAAAACCTGTTCCGCACGCTGATGATCGGTTCGGGTAAGGTGGATGCGGTCATCGAAAACGACAAAATCAAGGCCGTCACCCTCACCGGCAGCGACGCCGCCGGACGCAAGGTGGCGGCCAGGGCCGGGCAGATGCTGAAAAAGACCGTCCTTGAGCTGGGCGGCAGCGATCCCTTCGTCGTGCTCGCCGACGCCGATCTGGAAGAGGCGGCCACAGTGGCGGCCAGGGCCCGCTGCATCAATTCCGGGCAAAGCTGCATCGCGGCCAAGCGCTTTATCGTCGAAGATGCCGTCTACGAGGCGTTTCTCCAACGCTTCAAGGCCAACATGGCGGCCCTGGTGGTGGGCGACCCCCTCGATGAACAGACCCAGATCGGCCCCCAGGCCCGCGGTGATCTGATGAAGGAGCTTCACGGCCAGGTGCAGGCCTCGGTCAAAAAGGGGGCCAAGGTCCTTCTGGGTGGAGTCCCGCTGGAGAGGGCGGGGTATTTCTATCCCCCCACCATCCTGGGGGAGGTAACCGCACAGGTGCCTGCCTTCCACGAGGAACTGTTTGGTCCGGTGGCCACCCTGATCCGGGTCCGCGATGCCGAGGAAGCGATCGCCGTGGCCAATGCTTCTCCCTTCGGCTTGGGCGGTTCGGTGTGGACCGGCGATGTGGCCAGGGGGGAAGCGCTGGCCGGACGCATCGAGTCGGGAGCCGTTTTTGTCAACGGCATGGTCAAAAGCGACCCGCGCCTTCCCTTCGGCGGTGTGAAAACCTCCGGTTACGGCCGGGAGCTCTCCCATTACGGCATCAAGGAATTCGTCAATATCCAGACGGTCTGGGTCAAGTAACTCCCCGGGGGATGACAGGCAGCGATTTGATCCGCCACCCCTGAATGGCGGGTTGCTCGTGGAGAGCGCCCGCCTTTTTGTAGCCGGTCCCTTTCTCCGGAACTTGCTGTTTTTCCCGATCAGGGCGGCTTTTCCCGTCCGGCTAAATGGGCTATTCTGAGACGATGTGATCTCGTTGATTCAGCGAACAGGAGACCATAAATGAGCAAAATTTGTTGCCGGGTGTTCATGGCAACGATCCTCTGGATGCTGCTGGTTCCCTGTCTGGGGGCGAGCGCTACGCTGGAGGCAAAGGTTTCTGAGCAGATCCGGCTTCTGACCTTCGGCGGCGACCCGCCCCTTCTGGCACTGGGAGAGCAGGGGATGCCCCTGCAGTCCTCCCTGGTCGATTTTTACCGACAAAGAAACCATCTCCCGGCCTGGATCGCATCGGGCCAGCTGACACCTGATGGCCAGACCCTGGTGAACACCCTTCGCTCGGCGGCAGCCGAAGGCCTGTGCCCCGAAGACTATCACCTGCGCAGTCTAGAGGTGCTGGATAAGCTCAGCAAAGATTACCGGCGCTTCAGCATGCCGCCCAACCCGCGATGGTTGGCCCAGTTTGACCTGCTGCTGACTGACGGGGTTCTGCTCTATGCCTCCCACCTCATCCAGGGACGAGTCGATCCTGACCTGGTTCACGAGGGCTGGCGGGCCAATCCGCGGGATGCCGACCTGGCCAAGCTGCTGAACGATGCGCTGGACAACCATCGTCTGGAGCGGGCTCTTGCCGAGCTGGTCCCCGCTCACCCCGGCTATGTCGCCTTGCGGAAGGCGCTGGGCGAATATCGTCGCATTTCCGCCATGGGCGGCTGGGCCCCGGTTCCCGGCGGCGGGCTACTGCACCCCGGTATGAGCGACCCGCGCGTGCCCCAATTGCGCGAGCGCCTGTGGGCGAGCGGCGACCTGGTTCCCCCGGTGAGCTTCGATATTAAGGAGCGCCACATGGAAGGCGAGACCGATGCGGTCGATGAGATCATGGCCCGAATCACTGCGTCGGTGGAATGGGAACTGCCGGAATTCGCATTGGTGGATGTCGCCGATCAGACCTATGACCCGGTGGCGGTAAGGGCCATGAAACGGTTTCAGCAACGTCATGGCCTGGCCGCCGATGGGGTGGTGGGGCCGAAAACCCTTGCCGCGTTAAACACCTCTGTGGAAGCCCGGATCCTGCAGATCGAGCTCAACCTCGAGCGTTGGCGATGGCTGCCCAAGAGCCTGGGAGACCAACATATCCGGGTCAACGCCGCCGCTTTTCGCCTGGAGGTGGTCGAAGCCGGCCGGACGGTGATGACCATGCCGGTGGTGGTGGGAACCGGCTATCGCAAGACGCCGGTTTTTTCCGCCCGGATGTCGTACCTGGAGTTCGCGCCCTTCTGGTATGTCCCGCCGACCATCCTGCGTGAGGACAAACTGCCGCTGATCCGGAGGAATCCGGACTGGGTGAGCCGGAATCATTACGAAATTATCCCCTGGGGCGCCCAGGACGGAGAAGCCGTTGATCCCCGCAAGGTCGACTGGGAGCAGGTCGAGGCAAAAGAATTTCCGGGCATGCTGCGGATGAAACCGGGCCCCTGGAATCCCCTGGGCCGCATTAAATTCATGTTTCCCAACCGGTACGCGATCTATCTCCACGATACCCCGGACCGCCATCTGTTCAGCCGCAACGTGCGCTCCTTCAGCTCCGGCTGCATCCGCATCGAAAGGCCTCTTGACCTGGCCCAGTATCTTTTGGAAAAACAGGGTTGGGATTGCGATCGTCTGATCGAAACCATGGAGCGCGACCGGCCCCAGCGGGTGGATCTGCCCCAATCGCTGCCGGTGCACATCATGTATTGGACAGCCTGGGTGGATGAGGAAGGACGCCTGCAGCTCCGCGACGATCTTTACCAGCGGGACCTTGATCTTGAACTGGCTCTTTTCGGCGACCCGTCGGAAGTCGACAGCCAGGCCGAAGTCCGCTACAGCGGGCTGTCCGGGCCGGCTTTGGAAGGAAAGGCCGGGGGTATTAAAGCAGGTCTTTGAGCCAGCGGAAGGCCACGATGGTGCCCAGGGCCGAGCCGATCGAAGAGAAGAAGAAGACCAGCAGAACCCGGGTCATGCGGTTTTTCCACCAGCCCCGGATATGGGTCATGTCCTCCCCCATGTTCTCCATGTCGCGAACCGTCGGGGCGGCAATGAAGGCCTGCACCAGGCCGGTGATGAATCCCGCGCCGATGGTCGGATTGAGCGAGGTGAGCGGGGCGCCGACGAAGGCGGCCGCCACCGTGAGCGGATGACCCAGCGCAATGATGGTGCCCAGGGAGGCCAGCAGGCCATTGGCGAGAATCCAGGCCATGGCGGCTCCTGCGATGCGGTCGCGGTCCCCCATGAAAAACCCGAGCACAAAGAGGGCGACGACCACTGCCGGGATGATCCAGGGAATGATCCTGGATGCCAGAGACTTGGGCGGAATGGTAGATATCTCGACGATGGTTTCCGCTTCGATGGGTTCGGTGATCCGGCGCAAAATGCCCGGCATATGGGCGGCGCCGACCACCGCCACGATCTTGTTGCCGGGGGCGTTGCGGATATAATGGGCCATGTACATGTCCCGCTCGTCCACCAGGATGGTTTTCACCGAAGGCAGGATCGTCCCCATTTCTTCCAGCATGGCCGACAAGGTGTCGGTCTGTCTGAGTCGGGCCAGCTCGGCCTCGTCCAGTTCCTGCGTTTCAAACAGGCTGGCTACCAGCGTCGCAAGCAGTTGCGTCTTTTTCCAGAGGCCCGTCTTGCGCCAGGCCCGCAGCAGAGTCGTGCGGATGTTGCGATCCACCAGTTCCACGGCGATTCCCTGCTGTTCGGCCGATTCGGCCGCGGCGGCAAGTTCCGCCCCTGGTTTGACCCCCGTATGCAGGCCCATGCGCCGCTGAAAGGCCGAAAGTGCAAGATTGGCCAGCAAAAAGGGGGCCTGTCCGGATCGGATGACCTGAATCAAGTTCAGGGATTCCCAGCGCCGCTTGTTTTTCAGGGCGTCATAGCGTTGCGTATCGAGTTCCACACAGACCGTATCCGGCGCTTCGGTTTCGATGGTCCGGCGAACCGTATCGACCGATTCCTGAGAGATGTGGGCCGTTCCCACCAGGATGATTTCCTTGCCGTCCAGGCAGATCCGTTGAATATCCGAAGAAGGTTGTTCACTCATGAAGTTATGTCTTCCAGTCTGTTTCTGTCAGAAGTAGGGCGTTACTATAGCACACCTGCGCTGGCCTGTAACAGGGCTTTTGTCGCCCGCGGTTTCTCGGCGCGGGAGCCTGTGGCCAATAAGAAAGTACCTGAATCTATGATATAATTTTATGTGTAACAGGGGATGCAAATAGAGGTGTAAGGGATGAAGCACAGCGATTATACCGACGCATGCGAGAGAACCGAACATAAGGATTCTCCTGCTCGTCTCCGTAACGTGCAGACGGGCGAAATCGGAACCGTCATTCAGTGCAGCGGCTTCGATAAACCCGAGGCGTTTTTGGTGAAAGTAGGTACGGAAGTGACGAGTTGGACACCCGAAGAGGTGGAAGAGGTCCAGTAATAAGGCCCGGACCACCGAATCTTTAGAAAGGGGGCCAATGATGAAAAAAGATCGATTCACGTTTGTCTGTTCCGAAGCGGAAGAGGGGCGGGATGCCTTTGTGGCCCACTCTGAATCCCAGGAAGAAGGACGCGTAATGAGTTGTTCTACCGATCATATCGTGGTTAAAACCAGCGAAGGAAATAACCGTTGTTGGGATTTCCATGAATGTGAAGAGTTGAGTCGGACCAAAGAAGAGTGGCCCTGGCGTTAATATGAGGGGCCTGCCGGTGTGTCGAGGGGGCCGAAGGGGGCCCGAGCCGGCGGTGGTTAAGAAGGCGATGAACGATAAAAGGCGCTCGGTGAACGAGCGCCTTTTATTTCTCAGTCTCTCCACGCCTGCCGTGAGCCGCTGGGCCACATAGCGAGTCCCAATTAGGTGGGATTCCTTGTTGGCGTATCAGGCGTCCCACTCGAGGTGGGCAGGCTCACAACGCCTCTGAAGCAATCCCGAATCAACATTATTCCGCCTGGGCGTTCTGGCCACACCTGCAGGGTAGAGAGACATCCATATTTCGGAGTCAGTATAGGTGAACAGCGGGGTGGAGACAAGAAGAAATTTGTCCAGCCCCCTTGGGCGAGGCGGTCAGCCGCAAATCCCGACCAGATTGGCTTTTTCCCATTTGACTTCGCATTGAAGGGAGCAGCAGAAAGTGTCCCTGCCGTTTAAACGACGCCGAATCATTCTCATTCGATACCGTTTGCCGCCACAAATTGCGCAACGAACTTCCTCCATGTTGCCGGGCTCCTTTTAATCTGGTTTTTGTGGTTGGGTTAATTTGAAATGCTTTAAATTTATCAGGGGCAGCAAATTTGACAAGGAGAAATTTTTCACCCGCTTGCCTAAAAATTCATCAAGTGTATTTAAAAGATAGGCAAAAGATGCGCGTTTCCTCTTCAAAAAACTTGAATTTTTAGGGGGTTGCCTGGTGGCACGGCTTATGCCAAGCAGCAGGGTAGGTTTAAGCCCGGAGAGGAGCGGCCATGGCGAATAGATCAGAAGGGCAGCAAGAAAAATTACTCCAAGCCCTTGTCGATATCGGTCAGGAATTGGCATCCACCATTGATCTGGAGGAACTGCTCAATCGGATTCTTCGGATTTCGAGGGAAGTTTTCCATTTTGAAAACGCCATCATCCGCCTGCTCGATGGTGAGCGGCAGATTTTGGTTGCGGCGGCCTCTTACGGGTATGCCGAGGATGCCATCGGTCAGGAAATCCGCGTCGGTCAAGGGGTTATGGGGAAGGTCGCCGCGACCGGGAAGCCGATTCTGCTTTCCGATATCAGGACCCTGCCGGACTATGTGCCAGGCATCCACGGTGCCCAGAGCGAGCTGGCCGTACCTCTGGTGGCGCGAGATAGAGTGATCGGCGTGTTCAACGTCGAAAGTCCGTATCCGGGCACCTTTCGCGAAGCCGATATCGCCCCGCTGATGACCATGGCCGGCCAGGCCGCCATCGCCATTGAAAATGCCCGGCTTTATGAGAACCTCCGGCAGGTGTCCAGCAGCTTCGAGGAACTCAGCCAGTTTAACAGCCGGATCCTTAAAAGCGCCAACCTGGGCATCTACACGGTGGACTCCCAGATGCGGTTGACCTCATGGAACCGCAAGATGGAAGAAATGAGCGGCAGCGGCGAGGAGCAGGTCCTTGGGAAAAACCTCTTCGAGATTTTTCCGGTTCTTGAGGCGGAGGGATTCGCCGACCGGATACGGCGGGTGCTGAAAACGGGGGCCGCGGAAAAGCTGCGTTTGGCCCACCGCAATCTCAAGGGGGAACTGCGTTTTCAAAAGCGGCGAGTCGCCCCTTTGATGGACACTGGCAGGGCCACCGGGGTGGTGGTGATCGTTGAGGACATCACCGAATTCAAGCAACTTATGGATCAGACCATTCAGTCGGAAAAGCTGGCTGAGGTCGGACGCCTTTCGGCGGGAATCGCCCACGAGGTGAATAACCCCCTTGCGGTTATCTCCTACGCGGCTCAACTGCTTTTGCGTGAAGACAACCTGCCCCCTTTTCAGACCGAACTGGTGGAGCGCATCGACAGCGAGGTTGACCGGCTAAAAACCCTGACCGGCAGTCTCCTTTCTTTTTCTCGGGCCCGCGAAACCAGAAAACGTGAAACCGATCTCAATGAGGTCCTGAAGGATGTTTTGCGGTTGGTTCGCTACGAGTTGACCAAGCATTCGGTGCACCTGGAAGAAAACTATGGCGAGCTGCCGGAAATCCAAGCGGATCCGAACAAGCTCAAGCAGGTCTTCATCAATCTGGTGATGAATGCCACCCAGGCGATGAAGGGGGGCGGTATCCTGAGCATCCGAACCTCGCTGGTCAACGGCCAGGAAGTGGAGGCCGCCGTTTCCGATTCGGGTCCGGGCATTCCGGCGGGTGTGCGCGAGCGTATTTTCGACCCCTTTTTCTCGACCAAGAAGGAGGGCGAGGGGACCGGACTGGGGCTGTATATCTGCCGCAACATCATTGCCGAACACAAGGGGCGGATTTTTCTCGAATCGGCGCAGCAAAGCGGTACGACGTTTCGGACCGTGCTGCCGATCGCCTAACTGCGTGGGAAATGACCAGGGGGGCGGCAGGGTGCTGAAAAAAGTATCACACGAATCGGATTGGTCGTCTTAAGGCTTTGAATTTAAAGCAATAAAAGTTTTGGCACGACCCGTGCTATCACAATATCAGGATTAAAAATGCGCCGGCAGGCGGGCGATTGACGAGAGCTGCCGGTGAATACATACGGGCTTCGGGAACAATGGCGTTCCCTCATGAAGCCGGAAATTGGGCAAAGGCGCCCTTCCTTCCGCTGGTCGGAAAGAAGGGCGCCTTTTTCTTTTATGCGTTCTCTGGAAAGGAGCGAAATACGTCATGAAAAAAATCGAATGCATCATCAAACCCTTCAAGCTCGATGATGTAAAAAACGCCCTCTCGGATCTGGGGATTTCCGGGATGACGGTCAGTGAGGTGCGGGGGTTTGGTCGTCAAAAAGGGCACACCGAACTGTACCGCGGCGCCGAATATCAGATCGATTTCATCCCCAAGGTGAGAATCGACCTGGTGGTTCCGGCCGACCAGGTGGCTGAGGTGGTCGCCGCCGTGCAGAAGGAAGCCTGCACCGGACGCATCGGCGACGGCAAGATCTTTGTCACCTCGGTGGACGAGTCGGTAAGGATCCGTACCGGCGAAAGTGGTCAGGACTCTCTCTAAAAGGTTTCGGAAACACGTATTAAGGAGGTTTTTCAATGAAAAAGATCGTTTCCCTCATCGTGGCAGGTCTGGTGCTGGCCCTGCCTTCCCTGGCCCTGGCCGAGGACGCTCCGGTGTCAGAAGTGGCCTATGTGCTGAACACCTTTTCCTTCCTGGTCATGGGCATCCTGGTCATGTGGATGGCCGCCGGTTTCGGCATGCTCGAATCCGGCCTGGTCCGCTCCAAGAACGTGGCCACCATCTGCCTGAAGAACATCTCGCTGTTCGGCATCGCCGGCATCCTCTATTATCTGATCGGCTACAACCTGATGTATGCCGGGGTCGATGGCGGCTTCATCGGCCGCCTGGGCCTCTGGGCGGCTGACGATGCAGCGGCGCTGGCCGGCGATTTCTCCGGCAACTATGCCGCGGCCTCCGACTGGTTCTTCCAGATGGTCTTCTGCGGTGCCGCCTGCTCGGTGGTCTCCGGTTGCGTGGCCGAGCGGATCAAGCTCTGGTCCTTCCTGGCTTTCTGCGTCATCCTGACCGGCGTCATCTACCCGATTCAGGGCTCCTGGGGCTGGGGCGGCGGCTGGCTCTCCGAAATGGGCTTTGCCGATTACGCCGGTTCCACCATCGTCCACTCCGTCGGCGGCTGGGCGGCTCTGACCGGTGCCATCATCCTCGGCGCCCGTAAGGGCAAGTATGGCAAGGACGGCCGCGTCAATCCGCTGCCCGGCTCCAACATCCCTCTGGCCACCCTCGGGACCTTCATCCTGTGGATGGGTTGGTACGGCTTCAACGGCGGTTCGGTGCTCGCCCTGGGCGACGCCGCTTCTGCGATCGAAATGTCCAACGTCATGGTCAACACCAATATGGCCGCCTGCGGCGGCATGATCGCTGCCATGGCCATGGTGCAGCTTCTCTACAAGAAGGTTGATGTGACCATGGGACTGAACGGCGCCCTGGCCGGCCTGGTTTCCATCACCGCCGGGCCGGCAACGCCCTCCCTGGGTGCTGCCACACTGATCGGTGCTGTCGGGGGCGTGCTGGTCGTCCTGGCCGTACCTTTCTTCGACAAGCTCAAAATTGACGACGTGGTCGGCGCCCTCTCGGTCCATCTCGTCTGCGGGATCTGGGGCACCCTGGCCGTGCCTTTCACCGACAGCGAAGCCAGCTTCTTGACCCAGTTCATCGGGGTGGCGGCGACCGGCGCCTTCGTGGTCGTGTCGACGTCGGTCGTCTGGCTGGTTCTCAAGTATACTGTCGGTATCCGCTGCAGCGAGGAAGAGGAGTATCGCGGCCTGGATGTTTCCGAAATCGGGATGGAAGCCTACCCCGACTTCCAGCGGATCAACATCGGCGGCTCCGGAATCCCTTCGGCCCTGGCCTCCGGTACTGCATCGGTCGCCAACAGCCCTGCTGCCCGGCCGGTAAAACAGTCCTGAAGCACAACCTTCCAACCTGAAATTGTATATTAAATGTGCAACCCGGTGGAACCGATGGTTCCACCGGGAACCTCAAACCCAAGGAGTATGAAGAAGTATGAAGAAGCTGCTTTTTGTTCTGGTCGCTGCCCTGATCCTTACCACCAGCCTTGTTCCCACCGCCATGGCGGCGATTGAAGTGGAAGGCGACGTTTACGCCGGTTACTACGACAAGTACCTCTGGAGGGGGTTCGACCTGAGCTCCGGCAAGCATGTTCTGCAACCCGGGGTGGATGTCAGCTTCAAGGGCTTCACCCTGAGCTACTGGAGCAATGTTCTGCTGGATGACGGTGAGCTTTCCGAAACCGACATCACCGTAGATTACTCCTTCGATGTCAATGAACTGGTATCGCTCAACGTCGGCAACATTTACTACAACCTGAGCGGGGACAAGGATGTTGCGGCAGCGACCGCGGATACCAACGAGCTGTACCTCGCGGTGGGGCTGAATACCCTCTTGTCGCCCTCTCTGACCGCCTATTGGGATTACGATGAGGCGGATCAGGACGGTCTCTTCTACCAGGCCTCGGTCGGGCACAGCTTTGAGGTGATGGAAAGCCTGGCGCTGAACCTCGCCGCCCTGGCGAGCTACAACCAGTCCAGCGATTACGCCATTGGCAATTTCGATGGCTTCCACAACTACGAGCTGAGCCTCAGCGCCGATTACGCGGTGACCGATCAGGTCAGCATCAGCCCCTTGTTTCTGTATTCCTCGCCGATCAGCGATGAATCGAAAGCCGCCATCGACAGCGAGACTCTAGCCGGGGTGAACCTGACTCTGACCTTCTGATCCAAGAACCCATTATCGCCAGGCATTGCCTCCTGTCGACAAACCGGCCGCCATCCCATAGAATGGGGTGGCGGCTTTTTTGTGCGGATCGATATGCGAGGTCTGGATGAGCTCCTCAGTGGCGGATAATTTCAAATTCGCTGTTTCGCTGGCCGATGGTCTTCGGGTGGAAACAGTCTATTACGGTAGCGGTACCCTCTGTGTCTCCAGCCAGGCCGGGTGTGCCATGGGGTGTCCTTTCTGTGCTTCGGGCCGGCTCGGGTTGCGGCGCAACCTTGTCGCAGAGGAGATGCTAATGCAGCTGGAGGCCGCCCTGGAGCGAGGCCTCAAGCCCGCTCGAATCACCGTCTCCGGGGTGGGCGAGCCGCTGCACAATCCCGCAAACGTTCGACAGTTCATGGCCCTCTGCGCTAACCGGAAGTTGCCGGTTTCCCTTACTACAACCGGATTTCCGCTGGAGCATCTGGAAGAATTTCTGGGCCATTCCCACAATGGCCTGATGGTGTCCGTCCATGCCGGACGCCGAGCCACCCATCGTCGGCTGATTCCGCGAGGTCCCGATCTGAATCAGCTCTGGGCCGTTCTGGATAAGGTGTTAACGGTAATTCCACGACGCCGTCGCCGCAAGGTCGGAATCAATTATCTGCTGCTGGCGGGAGTCAACGATTCTGCCGAAGAACTCGAGGGTCTCTGCGACCGGCTGAGGCCCCACCCGGAACTCACCCTCCATCTGCTGACCTGCAACCCGGTGCCGGAAAGCCCTTTTTCGAGTCCGGAATCGCCGAGGGTCGATGCGATCCATGATTTTTTCTCCCGGCAGGGCGTTCATGTTCGTCGGCCCAACCCCTGGCGCATTCAACAGCAGGGCGGATGTGGGACTTTGCTGGTTCGGGAAGCCAGCTTCTCATGAATGGAAAATCCGCCATCGGTATGTTATTCTTCAAGCCTGCCCCATATCTCCAGAAAGAGCGAGGCGCCTCATGCCCGATTTCATCCGCAATAATCCCCTCACCCATTTCACCCACGGCTTTTTCTATCCGTTCAATAGCGCGCGGTTTCTGCTTGGGCACCCCTCGTTGCTGAGATATGTGCTCATCCCGTTTTTGATCAACCTGATCGTATTCAGTTCGGCCGTTTATTTCGGCTTCGACTTTTTCAATGGCGTGGTGGTTCAGCACATTCCCCAAGGCGAGGCCTGGTACTGGGCAATCCTCTACTATTTTGCCTGGCTGGTGGCGGTCGCCCTGACAGCCGTTCTGGTCTTTTTTACCTTTACCGTGGTCGGCAACCTGATCGCCTCCCCCTTTAATGACCTGCTTTCGGAACGAACCGAAGAGCTGCTTTCCGGTCGAAAATCGGATGAACCGTTTTCGCTGCGCGGTTTCTGGCGGGATACTCTTCGGATTGTCAGCATCGAACTCAAGAAAATGGCGGTGTTTATCATCGCCATGCTGCTGATTCTGCCTTTGAATGTGATCCCCGGCTTCGGAAGCGTTCTTTATTCGGTGCTGGCGGTCGCCCTGACGCTGTTTTTTCTGGTCGTGGAATACATGGGTTACGTGATGGCTCGCAAACGGATGTCATTCAGGGATCAGCGTCGCTATATCTTTTCGCGGTCTATGTTGATGCTGGGGTTCGGGACGGGGGTTCTCACCCTGCTTGCGATCCCTTTTCTCCAGTTCATCTGCATCCCGGTTGGCGTGGTCGGTGCTACCCGGCTGTGGTGCGACCTGGGAGGGTTCGACGTTCATCCGGCAGACAAGTCGAAGGAGGGTCAGACTTCCTCTCCAGTGGGTTGATCGGGAACCATCCATCGGAAACCATTTCTTGTTCGAGACCTTATGAGAGAAATTGCCTTACATGCGGCCCGGGAGGGCGGCCGGATTCTGATGCAGAAATTCGGCAGGGTCCTCAGGGTCGAACATAAAGGTGAGGTGGACCTCGTAACCGAGGCCGACCGAGCCGCTGAGCAGGCTATCGTGGCAGCCATTCGTGGAACCTTTCCCCGCCATGACATCCTCGCCGAAGAAGCCGACTATGGCTGTTTTGGATCGCGGTATCGCTGGATCATCGATCCTCTGGACGGGACGACCAACTACGCTCATGGCTTTCCCTGGTTCGCCGTTTCCATTGGCCTTGAGGTCGAGGGCGAAATCGTCCTTGGGGTGGTCTATAATCCCTTTCACCAGGAACTTTTTGTGGCCGAAAGAGGCCGGGGTGCTTTTCTGAACGATATTCAGATCCGGGTTTCATCGGTCGCTAGCTTGGACGCTGCCCTGCTGGCAACGGGCTTTCCTTATGACCGTAAACATTCTGCGGTCAATAACTACGATCATTTCGTCAATTTTCAACAAACCGCTCAGGCCTGTCGCCGGGCCGGTTCGGCCAGCCTCGATCTGGCTTATCTTGCGGCAGGGCGACTCGATGGGTTTTGGGAGATGAAGCTCAAGCCCTGGGATGTCGCTGCCGGCAAGGTGCTGGTCGAGGAGGCGGGCGGACGTATCAGTGACTTTGACGGATCGCCCCTGGATATTAAGGGCAAGGAGTGCCTTGCCAGCAATGGCATGATTCACGAAAGGATGCAGGAGGTTCTCAAATCTGGGCGTCGTCCCTGATGTTCCGTGCACCCTGCGCGCCTGTGGGGGGGGGCTATACGGATTGTCGCAGCTCAAATCCGGTACATATTACTGTGCGCCTGGCGGTTGCCTATGAACTCGAACTATGTGATATACTCGGTTCAGAGTTAGTGGTCGTTCAGTTCCCCCGTGGCCTTCACCAGGATTCTCCGGTCGGCGGGGCGTTATGGCAGTCCTAAGTAGAAGGAGGTAACATGCCCGAGAAGAAACAAGGAGAAGAAGTGATGAACTTGGATCCCGGTCTCGACAGAAACCTCGAGAGATTAGATGAAGATTTGCAGATCATGGAGAAACATGCCGCCGAGCTTGCCGAAGCGGAAGAATCCATTCAGGAGTCGATGAAAAAGCGTGATCGAGAGTACAAAGACGAGAAATTCCACAGTATTCCCAGGGCACGCAAACACGTCCGCTAACGAAAAAAATCAAATTAGAACCAAGGGGGCCCCTCGCAAGGGGCCCCTTTCAATTTGGGCATTAGTGGTCCTGTTTCTGTTCCTCCTGGCGGGAAGCCACCTCTGGGGGAGGTTCCTCGGCCTTGATGGCCTCCTTCTCCGCTTCGAGGGCTGTAGCGGCCTGTTTTAGACTGTCGAGTTTCTGCAACATTTCCCTGACTTCGTCCGATTGCAACACATCAGGGTCACCGGCCTCCCGGCGCTCATCGATCACTTTGCCCAAGTCTGAATAGATCGCGGAAATTTTTTTGTGGACTGATGCCAAGTCAATCTTTTTCTGGGCCAGGCGTTTGTACTGATTGGCCCGAAAGGTCGCTGAATGAAAGGTTTTGACCGTGGCATCCCAGATTTTTTCCGTTGCTCCTTTAGCTTTTTCGGTTATCGGTTCCTCTTCGTGCGTTTCCTTCGGTTCGTGTTGCTCGTTCATTCTGGCCTCCCTCGGATTGGGTAAGTAGGCTAATTGATTTAATCGATTTAAATATTAGCATCGGGTGCCAGCCCGTCAAGGTGCCCACACAGGTGTAATTGCAGCGAAATAGTCCTTGTCCGGCAGGGAAATATGCTTTAAACTTCTTGGCAATTTTTCATTTTGCGCGAAGCGTTAAATATCCAAAGGAGTAATAATGTCAGAACCGGGAAAAACCAAGTTCCAGATCGATTTGCGTCGTTATCTGCGTGAAAAGGAGGAGAACCGCGATCTTACCAGACTCATTTGCGAGCTTGCCGATGCCTCAAAGTACATCGTCAATTCCATTCGCACCGGTGATCTTGGCGTGGCGGGTACCTCCAACCTGTATGGTGAAGATCAACTCGCCCTCGATGTTCTCTCGGATCGAATCATTCGTAAGCGCCTGATGCATTCAGGGGTGGTGGCCAACATCGTTTCAGAGGAAACCAACGATATCGTCCCAATCTCCTCGGACTGGGAGGGGAAATATTCGGTGGCCTACGATCCACTTGACGGATCCTCTCTGGTGGATGTCAATTTGGCTGTCGGGACGATTATNNTCAATTTTCGAGGGTGGGAATCTGCTGCAGCCAGGGCGTAATCAGGTGGCAGCAATGTACATTCTCTACGGGCCGCGGACCACCCTTGTCTTTTCAACGGGAAATGGGGTTCATGAATTCGGCATGAATCAGCTGATGGAATATACCCTCATTCAGGAAAATATCCAGATTCAACAAAAGGGAAGCATCTATTCACCCGGTGGTCAGCGCAACAAATACACGCCAGGGGTCGAAAAATTTGTCAGCCAGCTTGAGGCCGATGGCGCCAAACTCCGCTATAGTGGCGGTTTTGTTCCGGACATCAACCAGATTCTAATCAAGGGGAAAGGCGTTTTCCTGTACCCTCATCTGCAGGACCAACCTCAAGGCAAACTTCGGGTGCTTTATGAATTGAATCCCATGGCATTTCTCATCGAGCAGGCTGGAGGGGCGGCTTCCACCGGCCGGCAACGGGTTCTCGACCTTGAACCCGCGCAGATCGATGACCGTGCGCCGATATTCATCGGCTGTAAGGATGATGTGGCCATGGCCGAGAAGTTTATCGCCGAAGAAGGTTGAAGCGGCACATTATTGCTTGAATGGAAAAAACTAAAAAGGCCCGGC
>NPID01000627.1_pt1 | contig 34581 bp, 28 predicted proteins | sample 8637491 | NCBI WGS metagenome assembly NPID01 (sample SAMN07420843, study PRJNA396082) | bioreactor metagenome | isolation source: sample BA6 brine-fed electro-methanogenic bioreactor BA | place: Japan: Kochi | collected 2016-06-14 | reverse complement strand
TGAAAGTGAACGGCGAAGAGAAAGCGGTGCACAAGATCATGCTGCTGAAATAAGCAGTTGGATCAATCGTCTCGATTGATCCGAAGGTTTTTATTGATCGTCACGATCAAATTCAGATGACGCAGCTTTCGGGACGAGATCAAAAAACTATGCGACCAGTTCGGGACGGACAGTCCAACATCATTCAATCAACTATTTCATCAATAGGCATTTCTTAGTAACGGAAAAAGCTCCTGCCTGCAATTTCACAAAATAAACTCCACTGGAAACAGGTTGGTTGTTATTATCAGATCCGTTCCAAATGACTGAGATTTTGAGACTTTGAGAGGAGGAGACTGGGAGAGTTTTTACTTCCTGTCCTTTTAAATTATAAATAATAATCTCGGGTTCGAGTTGTTCGTTTTGTTTGTTGCTAATAATAAATGAGATCGTTGTGCTGGGATTGAAAGGATTTGGAAAAATCTTTAAATTAAAACTTTGTACAATCATTTGATTTTCGGTGCCGGTGAGATTCTCACAAATGAAGGTAAAATATGCATCGGGAGAGGTGATTGGTTTGGTTGCGGTCCGCCCGCTGAGCGATTCTGCTGCCAGATAATAGAAAACTTCCGTTCCTTCCGGCTGATGCGGGATCGCTGCGAAAAAAGAGTCCGCTGTAGTAGGTTCCAAGAGGATTTCTTCCCAATCTGCTGCTGTGCTGGTTTTCCAAATTAAAAACAATTCTTCTGCGATTAATCCCTGCTGGCTGTAGTCGAGGATGCGGCAATCGATCTGATAATCGTCATCGGAAATGATAGTTCCGGTCAGAGGATCATGCTCGATGCGGATCATATCAGGATCGAAAATGCCCATTACCCGGCAGTGCAGCGCATCATAGTAATACCATGCTCCCCAGGGAAAACCGATGACCTCATAGCCCGGCATCGCCTGCTGAAAGGTGGCTATAGCATCGTCATCGGCAGGGATATTAAAGAGAGGAACGAAAACTTTTTTATTCAGAATGTAAGAATTTGTGTAGGCTGCCACATTGTTGCCCTGATAATAATCACAGAAAATCCTGATGATGTTGTAGGGCCTGCCGAAAACATTGGTAAAGGTAGCAAATTCAGCCGCTACATTTTCGATCAAAGTATATTCAGGATGCCAGAAATCCACTTCTTTAATGAGCACGGTTTCCTCATCCAGCAGTTTGGCGATGCAATCGATATGCTGAATGCCCATGTTCTCGAAATTGCTGATAATGTTGTAGTTCTCGATCCCGGCATATTCCTGCATCAAATCGAAGAAATCTGCGTTACTCATCAGCGGCAGATTTTCAGAAAGCATCTGCTGACTGGAGAAGGCAGAATTATAACCGTCATACATCACGTTTCCACCGGTCAGGTAAGCTGGCAGCTGATAATTATTCCAGCCCATCTGCTGCGCGAAAGCGGCATTCACAGCATCATCCTGGCTCCAATCTCTGGAGGTTGGCGGAACCCAGGGATAGCCGTCGAACATTGGGTCAAGAATGCCGAACTGGCCATTTCCATCAAAAAGGCATTGCGGTCCCCAGTCACGCGTCCAGTGAGAATAGGTATCGGCAAAAATAAAGCGGCAGTGATCCAGATTCACACCCCAGCTGGAAAAAGTGTAATTCGCCTGCTGCTGCTGATAAGTATCTTCCACCAGCACGTAAAGCGAATCATCTTCCGCCAATTCCACCACCAGATCGGAAGGAATTCCCAAAGGCCAGCGGATGAGCGTTCCCAGCGCCGGTTCCCATTCGGCGATCATTCTCGCAGACGGCTCCGGCTGGGCAAAAAGTGAAATAGTAAATAATAACAGGAAAAGGCAATTTAGTGTTTTCATAGTTTATTTATATCCTTATTTTTTAATACTTCCGAAATCGTGTAAAGCGAGCCGGAAATCACTACAATGTCATCAGAATCTGCCTGTCCGATGGCGGCTCTTGTTGCCTCCACCACTTCGTGGATCACTTCGATATTGGAATGGAATTTTCTGGCGATCTCCAGTTGTTCCTCGATCTCGGCAGCCCGTTGCGAATGATTCTTGGCGATGAAAACTTTAAAACTAACTTCACAGATATCTTTGATGATCGTCTCCAGATTTTTATCCCGCAGGATGGCCAGCACAAAGAAAATCTTTCTATCGGGAAAGATATTTAAGAGATTTTCTTTGAGAGAACTAACGCCTTCTTCGTTATGAGCGCCATCCACGATCACGGTGGGCTGATGGGAAATGATCTGCATTCTGCCCGGCCAGTTAATGTGATTGAGAGATGAGCGGATTTTTTCTGCATTCAGCTTTCTGCCGGTTTTCTGCATGAAAAGTTTGAATGCCGTCAGAGCGACTGCTGCATTGCGAGCTTGATGTTTTCCCAGCAGGTTAATTGTCAGATCCTTCAGTTCCAGATCGTTTGAAATATAATCCAGAATCGTGCCTACTGCACTGAATTTCACATTTTCGCTGCGAAAATCAATGCCGAATTTTCGAATAGGGACTTTCTTTGCAGCAGCGACTTCTCTGATCACCTGCTCCGCATTTACAGGTAGCTTTCCCAGCACCAGGGGCGTTTTTTCCTTCAGGATACCGGCTTTTTCAAAGGCGATTTTTTCAAGCGTGTCGCCCAGACTTTTGGTGTGATCGAGTGAAATGGATGTAATAACTGAAACTGTGGATTTAAAGGGATTTGTACCATCCAGCCTGCCGCCCAGTCCAACTTCAAAAATGGCTGCATCCACTTTTTTCTGATGAAAAATGTAAAAAGCCAGAGCTGTGGTGATCTCAAAAAAGGATGCTTCATTCGCTTCCAATACAGATTCCCATTTTTTGTAATTAGCGATCAGTTCTTCCAATTCGATATTCTTGCCATTCAGACGAAATCTTTCCCGGTAATCCACCAGATGCGGCGAAGTATTCATTCCTGTTGAAAGCCCATGTGCCAGGCATAGAGCTTCACAGATGGCAGCGGTGGAACCTTTGCCGTTTGTACCGGCGATGTGGATGCCGTGCAGTTTCAGGTTGGGTTGATCCATTTCCTGCAAAACGTTCAGCATTCTATCCAGTCCCAGTTTCACATTGCCGGAATGACGCTGATAGATATAATCCAAGAATTCCTGATAGTTCATCTTTTCCTATAAAAAAACCTTCGGACTGGCCGAAGGCTTCACAAAATTATTTCAGTATAATTTAATCAATTATACTTTCCGGTAGAATGTGATCCGGGTATTTTTCTTCATGCGGACATTTAACGGTGATCTCTCCGGTTAAATAAACTCCCTGCATGAAATATTTGTCTCCAACGCCGTTTTCCGGACATTCATAAGTTTTCTTCAAATAGTTCATCCGCATAAGATCTTGAGCTGTGCCGTTAAAATCTTCTTCACGTTCTTCCATGAAAGCTCTGATAGCTTTGTAGATTGTACTCATGTTTTTAATGCACTCTTCAGCTTTTTGCTTTTTGTTTACATTATACGTTTGAGGAAGGATGAGTATAAACAAAAGAAGTGCCAGAGCAACAATACTGAGCAGTTTATAAATGTTGAAACTTTTCATCATTTCTCCCTATTTTTTTATTTTTGATAAGAGTGATCGGGGGGATTATCCGTCAAGTTTTTTGTTCGATAAATCAGCGATTGATATTCTACTTGACCTATAAACTGAGAAGATGAATTTGTAAAAAAAAGTCTGGAGGTCGATTATGTCCAAGAAAGTATTGGTTGCCACACAAAAACCATTTGCTGCAGCAGCAGTAGTGGAAATCGAAAAACTCTGCAAAGATGCCGGATATGAATTCATATTGCTGGAAAAGTATGAAAATCAAAGTGATCTGGTAAAAGCAGTTAAAGATGTGGATGCTTTGATCGTACGCAGTGACAAAGTTACCAGAGAAGTTATCGACAATGCTGAGAATTTAAAAATTGTAGTACGAGCAGGTGCAGGTTATGATAATCTGGATTGCGAAGCTGCTTCTGCTAGAAAGGTTGTCTGCATGAATACCCCCGGGCAGAATTCCAATGCAGTAGCAGAATTAGTATTCGGGATGATGGTTTATATGGCTCGCGGTCAATTCAACGGCAAACCTGGTACAGAATTGAAGGGTAAAACTCTGGGAATTCATGCCTACGGCAATGTGGGAAAGAACGTGGCTCGAATTGCGATAGGTTTTGATATGAAAGTGATCGCTTTTGATCCTTATGTGGAAGCAGGAACAATGAAAAAAGACGGCGTTCAACCGGTAGAAACAGTGGAAGAACTTTATAATCAAAGTGATTATGTATCGCTACACTTACCATCCATTCCCGCCACCCAGAAATTCGTTAATAAAAATCTGCTGAGCATAATGAAACAAGGAGCTACATTAGTAAACACAGCTCGCAAGGAAGTTGTATGTGAAGAAGGGCTGCTGTTTGTAATGGAGCAAAGAAACGATCTGAAATATTCTTCGGATATTGCGCCGGATAATAAAGATGTATTACAGGAAAAATTCGCAAATCGTGTTTTCTTCACACCCAAGAAAATGGGAGCACAAACTGCCGAAGCAAATATCAATGCCGGTGTGGCTGCGATTCAGCAGATTATCGATTTTCTCGAAGAAGGCGATACCACATTCCAGGTAAACAAATAACTGTTTAAAAAAATATTTTTTAAATGAAGCTACCGTAGAAATGCGGTAGCTTTTTTTTATTAAACAGCCATGTTTGAAAAACACACACAGGAGCATGATTAAAACTGGAAAAGTCATCCTGAGTTCGACTTTATTCGAGCATCGAAGAATGCAACGAGGATTATAGCATGACACTTCGCTACGTCTCCGGCAGTTGATGGATCACTCTGTGTGACAGAGGAAAAATCGTATGAAATAAAAATTTAAAACAAATTCATTAAAACTTTTGACAAAATGAAGCTAAAAAACAAATCTAACACCAGATAAAAGAAGATTCAGATTTTGCAGATAAAGAGGAGGTATAATGTCTGAATATAAAATTGTAGAATATTTCGTTAACGAAGATCATTCATTCACAATAAAAAGGAACGACAAAGGCCAGAAAATCGGCGTGCTGAAGGATTTAAAAACTAACCGGCAAGTTGGATCTGAGCTGACTCAGAAGGTTATTCCCGAAAATATCAAGAATCTGGTTAACGTGGCAAAAGTTGTGATCAGTGCTGCCTGGCAGGACGGCAAAATTCTGCAATCCGAAAAAGATGCTTTCAATCATGTTTTCAAACATGTGGATGTATCTCCGGAACAGGAAGCAGACATCAAAAACGAACTTGTTAATCCCACACCTATCGAAGAATTGGTGAAGAAGATCAAGACTCGTGAAGAGAAAATGCTCATCCTGGAAACTTCTCTGCTGCTCATTATCGCCGATAATGAATTTCATCCCAAAGAAAAATCTTTCATCGAATATCTGGTGAAAGAATTCAAGTTGGATAAAACCGATTTTGCAATACTCTATAACATCTTACCTGATAAAGTCCGCAAATATATCGTCAAAGAAAAATTGAATGAAACACTAGCGATCAAGGAAGACGAAATTGCTGCACTTTCCCAATTTACAGACAAGAAAGATATCAAAAAAGTCAACTACGAGCAGGTTTATACTGGTTTTATGAATAACTGGAAAAATCGCAGCAGCCGTTATCGAAGAATTAGTTCATACTAAAAAAGTTAAAATCATAAACTCAAAATTATTGGTTCCCGAATTCTATTTGGGAACCTTTTGTTATTCGGGATTATCCATATTCAGCAGGATTTAATAATCATAATCTTACATTCAGCAGAATAATTCCTACCACCAGCAGAGCGAAAGCAAATCTCTGTTTTACATTAAATCGTTTTTTCCAGATAAATATGTCACATAAGATGGTGATGACCACAACACTGGAAGCGAGCAGCGGATAAGCAATTGCAGCTTTCACGCTTTGCAGGCTGTCCAGAAAAAATCTGGTAGTGAGCTGATTGGGAATTCCCAACAGCATTCCCCACAAAAAATATTTTAAAATAATTTTTCTTTTCTGAATTCCAATCCAGATGAGATTGAAAATAAATGCTGATCCAAACAGGAAGAAAACGAAAGCCCCATCCTGGGGTAAACCGATAGTGTCATAGATCTTGAGCATGGAATCGGTGATGCCGGTAATGAAGAACAAAAACAGGATCCAGAAGAAATTATGAAAATTTCGTGTTTCGGTGCGAAAGGTGAACGAAAATAAAATGATGATTATTCCAAAATAATTTATCAACAGGATATTTTCGCTGAATACTGCGATCGAAAGAAGAGTGGGGATGATAAGCGAAATCCTCATCACACCGACGCTGAGAGAGAGTCCATTCACTTTGATGTTTTTTTGATAAACTATGAAATTTGCCAGAAAAAGAAAACCGGTGATGCAACCCAAAAGAATGTCTAAAAATCTTACATCCGAAAAATTGGTGGTATTGGAAATATAACTGAAAATGGAAGCTAAAAAATAATTTCCCAGAAAAACCTGTAAAATTTGCAGTTTTTTATCTTTTTGATAGAGGTAGATCAGATTACCGATGAAAGCAGAAGCGATAATGCTGAGAAATAGATAGAACATATTATAAACCGAACAGTTTTAAAACGCCGAATAGTTTCAGACAGGCAATAATGATAGCAACAGAAAGCACGATCTTCACGATCATCTCGCCTTTTTTGACAGCAGCATGGACTCCCAGCCAGGCACCCAGCATGTTGCCGGCAGCCAAAATAAAACCATAAAGCCAGAGGATCTTGTCGGAAAGAGTAAAAACCAGAACAGCAAAAACTGTGTAGCACATCACAATAAAAACTTTTACAGCATTCGCCCGCACCAGACTGAAATTTTCTATCAGGTTTAGGGTCGCCAACAAAATAAAACCAATACCAACCTGGATAAAACCGCCGTAAAACCCCACTGCCAGGAAGATAATGAATTCCAGCAAGCGCGGAAGTGATTTAGCTTCCGCCTTTTTTCTTTTTGGTCTCAGAATCATTATTAAGATGAATATAAAGACAATACCCAAAACCTTATCGAAAACCATCGAATTAACTTTTACAGCAAAAATTGAACCGACAATTGCACCCAAACAAGCTGCAATCGTGATGTGAATGACAGGCTTGATCTCCAGTTTACCATGTTTCTGAAAACGTGCAGTCCCAACTATATTCTGCATAAGGATGGCAACACGATTAGTGGCATTAGCTATGGGAGAGGGTAAGCCTGCCAGGATCAGAACGGGCAGCACCAGAGTAGAACCTCCGCCCGCCAAAGTGTTGATGAATCCAGCTGCAATTCCCACTAAAACGATCAAAACAAAAATCAGCACTTAACCTCCAATTTTTTTTCATTTTCCTAAATATTTATTTAGATAGGGAGTCAAGAAAAACAAAATTGAAACAATCATGTTTAAGTAAAACACACAAGAGCATGATTAAAACCGGAAAATGTCATCCTGAGCCCTTCGGCACAGCTCAGGAAAGGCTTAGTTGAAGGATGAGACGAGGTTAATATCATAACACTTCGTACGTCTCCGGTAGTTGCCGGATCCTACTTCCGACTTCGTTCCGAAGGCTTTCGAAACTACGATGTGACAGGCAGTGTGACATAGGTTTAATCATTATGAAAAAGAACCATGATGTTGCTTATGATTAAGTGCAAAAATTATCATTATCAATAATATTCATAAAAATATTAATTATTTAAAGTAAGATATTAAATAAATCAATATTAATATTGACAATATTTGTAACTAAAACATCTTTGCCGCAGATTAGGAGGTTGAAATGAATAAAAGATTGAAACACTGTCCGGTGTGTAATTCCAATTTGGAAATTAAAGAGTATCACTGTTCCAATTGTGACACGAACATCAAAGGCAGATTTGGCGTTGGAGATTTTGCTGCGCTCACTGTTCCTCAGCAGGAATTTGTAAAAACTTTTATCTGCTGTCAGGGAAATATCAAAGAAGTTGAAAAAATTTTGAAAATTTCTTATCCTACCGTGAAAAACAAACTTGCGGAAGTAACTGCTATTTTGTGCGATCACAAAAAGAAATCGGTTGAAGTTGTTTCCGATGATATTCTAGCTGAAATTGATAGTGGTGAACTCACGGTAGAAGAAGCATTGGCAAAACTGAAAGAAAGGAGGTCATGATGACCGAGATGAAACAAACCAGAAAGATTGAAGTAAAACCGGATTTTAAGTTGATTTTGAGTTCAGATAATTTTCCTGTCAGAATTCGCAGCAGGGAAGAACAAGTAGTTGCATTGAACTTCGAAATGGAATTTAAGCAGGCTGCGGGAAAGGAAATAACGTTTGAAGATATGGTAGATATTGATTATCTGAAAGATGAGAATGTATTGAAGATTGCCATCAGTTCTCCCCAAGATCTGCGCACATACAAAGCAAGGATAGATCTGGAAATACCAAGATCTACAGCAATTCAGGCAAAAATGGAAAATGGTTCGATCAAAGTCAGCGATCTGCAGGGTGAACAGAAATTTGTAACAGAAAATGGAGCGATCAAGCTGAGAAATGTGCAGGGCAGATTGGATTGTCAATCTGAAAATGGACCTCTGATTTTAGAATCCTGTGATGGAGATTTCCTGCTTTCCAGCGAAAATGGATCAATAAAATCTCAATCCTGCCGCGGTAACTTTAAGATACAAACAGAAAATGGCAGTATCAAATTGAAAAAATGTGCGGGAAATTTGACTTCTGAAACTGAAAACGGGACAGTCAGGATCCTAAAATCTGATTTCCAAAAAGCAGATTTAAAATCCCAAAATGGCGGGATCATGTATGAATTCCCGCACATAGACAAAGGTCAATTCAGCTTTTCAAATCTGAACGGCAGAATCCACTTGATAATTCCAGAAGAACTGGACTACACTATCAAAGCGATGAACAAAATGGGCCGATTCCATGTCAGCTTGCCGGGCGATTATGAACGTCAGCAGTCGAATGATAACCACATTTTGGAATTGATAAAAGGAGCTGGAAATGTGAAAATAGATATTCAAAATGAATTTGGCAGCATAAATTTGGTAAGCCATACAGGAAATTCATTTGATTTTAATCTAAATGGGATTTCGCAAATTTTTGATAATGTAATCAATAGAATTCCCGACGACATCGATATAGATACTGAGAAGATCAAATCCAAGCTTGAAAAGGCAAAAACAAAAATCAAAGAGATAAAAATACCCGAACCAGCTAAAATTCAGAAACAGATTGACAAGGCAATGAATGAGGTAAATAAAGAAATTCGCAAGCTTAAAATCGACATTGATATAGACGATTTGAAAGAAAAAGCAAATGAGGCGATATCTTCCATGGTGAGCACAGTAAAAGACAAAATGAAAGATGAGGGATTGTCGGCCAGTGAAAATAAGGAAGTGAATGAGCGCAGTAAACATAAAATATTAGAGATGGTCCAGGAAGGCAAAATCACTGTGGATGAAGCTGAGAAGTTGATCGAAGCGATGGAGGAATGAATGAACGAAAAACGAAAGATCCTGGAAATGCTGGCTGCTGGCAAGATAAACGCCGAAGATGCTGCAAAATTAATGGAGGCGCTGAATTCCGATCAACCTGAAACAGTTGCAAAAGGTAAAAAGATTATCCTTCAGATCGTTAAGGAAGGCTCCGAAAAACCCAAAGTGAATATTGCAATTCCGTTGAGATTAGCCAAAATCGGTATGAAATTTATTCCCAAAAATGGTAAGTTAAATGCTAATTTAGGTAATACCGATTTCGATTTCTCCAGTATTAACTGGCAGGAAATTCTGGAGATGGCTGCTTCCGGCGAAACAGGTGAATTGTTTTATATGGAAGTTGAAGAAGATAATAGAGAAACACTCATCATTAAAGTGCTGGTAGATTAGATAAGTCCATCGTAAATTGATTTAAGAAAAAAACAGCCTCGAATAAGTTCGAGGCTGTTTGATTATGGCTCCTGAAGAGGGATTTGAACCCCCGACCTAGTGGTTAACAGCCACCCGCTCTACCACTGAGCTATTCAGGATCAATCTCAATATTGGATGACTTTTTAAAATCACCGTTTTTTGTGTCAATACTAAAGTTAGGGTAGAAAAAAAAATATCTAAAACTGGAACTTAGAGTACGAGCTACTTTTCAAAATCGTAACAATCCTGCCAAGATCAACTTGGCAGGATTGTATTGAATCACTTAATTATTTTAACAACAGACATTTCCCGCTTCTGCGATAATCTACAGTTCTAATGCGATAGAAATAAATTCCAGAAGCAACTTGTTGGTTTGAATCATCAGTACCAGCCCAGATCAAACTGTGTTTACCGGCGGGCATTGTGCTTTGATTCAAAGTTTTAACCAGTTGTCCTTTCAAGTTATAAATCTGTAATAGTACTTCAGATTCTTCAGCCAGATCAAAACGGATGCTGGTTTCCGGATTAAAGGGATTAGGATAGTTCCCATGAAGTTTTGTAATCAACGGCATTGTGTAATTTCCTGATCCGGTTAATTCAACAACAACCATATTGGATGGCTCAGATTCCTGACCATCATCATAAACTGCAGTAACAAAGTATTCATAAATTCCGGGATCAAGATCTTCATCTGTATAGGTAAGTTCGACAATGTCTGCTATCTCGGCATCATCACGATAAACTTTGTAGGAAGCTACATCTCTTAAGTCGGAAGGTGAATCCCATTCCAGAATTACATCATTTTCATCAATGATGAAAGCAAGATTCTGCGGAGAAAAACAGTAATTCAAAGTTACATCAAGAACTGTTGTTTCATCCATTACGATTAACACGTCTTCGATGATCAGAGTTTCGTAAGAATCCAGTGTGAATACAACATCATACGTTCCCGGTGCGATGCTGACAGAATAAAAGCCGCTTTGGTTTGGATTTAGTGTAGTTGTACCAATTTGGATTGTTGTATTTTCCACATTCCCATTGCCTCCATTTAAGGAGATGGATCCTTCCAGGCTTCCCGTGCCTGTCGCTTGACCGCCGGAAATGCAGATAACTTCTCCATTACGACCGCCGGCAACCATTTCCCAGGAACCGTCTCCGGCAATATCTGGAATGCCGGCGATTGCATCAACTGCCGATGGTATTGGTGTTTGAGATAGGATTTCCCCTGTCGCACCATCCATAAAATAGCCATAATTGCTTTGATAGAGCGTTCCCCAGACTACATCATTGATTCCATCTCCTGTAATATCGCCGATTTTATCGACAACCCAGGGTTGATTGGCTAGCGGCTGCATCCAAATACCGTCACCGGTATGACCATCGATCACTAAAGCATTATTCTGAGAACTACGGGCTATGGCAATATCAGGATGACCGTTACCATTTACATCACTCAACTTTTCAAAACGGATAATCAGACCTACGCCAATCGAACCACTCCATTGAGCAGAGCCGGTGGCAGTATTTATGCCGTAATAATTTCCGCCAAAATCTCCCGCTGCCACATCGTTGATTCCATTACCGCTGAAATCATCTACTTCTGTCAGAGCCCAGACAGAGCTGCCACCAGTAGAGAATTCCCAGAGCTGTGATCCGTTTGAACCATCTATACCCCAAACTAATCCCACAGTTTCGCTGGCATTTGAACCGCCGCCAATTGCATCCGGAATTCCATCATTATTGATGTCTGCTATGCCGATACAACTGAATTTTGGTCCAGCCTGATAGAAATCCCAGATCACATTACCATTAGTGCCATTCAAGCAGAATATCCGCTGCGGACCTGTGCCGGTGCCGTCATTGCCCGTGGCTGCCAGAACATCTAATACGCCGTCGCCATTGTAATCTTGAGAAACATCCACCTGATAGACCCAGCCGCCGCTGCCGTATGCATTGGTATTGTAAATCCAGATCAGATCTCCCGTCTTTCCGCAGATTGCACGTATTGCACGATCACCTCCTACGGTGCCGATAATCACATCTTCATAGCCGTCATAATTGATATCTGGACTGATCATCAAAGAATTCTGGTGATAGACATCGCCGGCATAAATCTCGTGTTCCCACAAGATATCTCCGGTTCCCGAGGCATTTCCATTGAAACGACGAATAAAATTATCTTCTGAGCAGACAATAACATCTCCTATACCATCTCCGTTGATATCCTGAATTGGTGCGATCGCTTTCGGGCTGTTATCATAACTGGTCGAGATCGTATATTGCCACAGAATAGATCCAATCGGGTATTGAGAGTCATCGCCGATTCCGCTAAGTGCAACGTCTGTAGTCAGAGCAGCCGGATCGTTGCTGTGAATCGTTAATGTTCCTGAAATATTGCCGGCAGTTTGAGGATTAAACCAAACACGAATATCAACTGCTTCAGCCGGGAAAATCGTCAGGGGCAGAACAACGGTATCATCTACCAGAAACTGATTATCGTCGAAATCCAATTGAGTTACTTCCAGATTGCCCGATCCCTGATTACTGATTTCGAGAAATCTTCCTGTGAGCGCTCCCACCCGAACTGAACCATAATTAAGAGAAACAGGAGTGACAATAATTGATGGGTCATCGGTAACGCCATAACCTGCCAGAGTTACTTCTTCCGATGGATTTACAGGATCATTGGAATTTATGTACAATGTACAATTGAATTGTCCCCAACTGCTGGGATCAAAAATGATTGTGATGTTGTCGTTACCTCCGGGAGAGATTGTGATTGGTAAAGTTTCGTCAGAATAGAAATCTGACCAGGAAAAATCCAGTTCGTTGATCACCAGATCTGCTGTTCCTGTATTGGAAACTGGTAATTCAACCGAAACTGGTTGTCCAATTGTGGTATTTCCAAAGTCATATTCATCCCAGCCAAGTTGAATTGCCGGTGTGCCGGCACCTCCCAGGTCTACTTTGTAAAGTGTTGAATTGGAGCCGAGTGGACCATCCACATACCACAAATAAGTTCCGTCATAAACTATGCCGGCTGGTCTTTGCGTTTGCGGATCGTGGCTTTCGATAATATTACCAGTCTGATCAACTTTGTGGATCATGCCAACACCATTTACCCAATAATCAACAATCCAGAGATCCATTCCTTCCACACAGATATCCCAAGGTTGGTCATCTGGCGGTGTAAATTGTGTCAGTATATTTCCCGTGCTGTCAACTTTGTAAACCGTGCCGGGATCAGGATAATAGGTTTGCACCCAGAAATCTCCATTATCATAAGCAATACCGGACATATAATGATCCGGAAGATCAAACTGCGAGATTATGTTGCCCTGCAAATCTAACTGCAATGCATAGGCTGGAGTGCTGCTTGGGGACTGATGGTCAGTTATCCAGAGATATTGTCCGTCAAATGTCATCCCGTAGCTGTCGTTGATCTGAGGGTTGGTAAAAAGTAACTGAGAAGTTCCTGTTACCGGATCAAATTGGTGTATTTGATCACCACTTGCACCATATATGCCGAAATACAAATGATTTCCATCCCAGGCGAGTCCGGATGCTTTTCCCGGAATTGTATAAGTTTGCACGATCGTCCATTCTGCCGAAAGTGAAACTGCTAAAACCGATAATAATAAGAAAAAAACTGTTTTCTTCATTTCTAACCTCCATTTTTTTTCACTGAATTCACGTTAACCATGTCCATACTACCTCGATTTATTGTCAAATAGATATTTGCACAAATTAGGATAGCGAATCTGGAAAACCATTGACATTGTATAGCTACTGAAAGATATGGGAATTTGGAGGTGAAGATGATGAAGAAAGTTCTGTTCTTTCTGGCAGCAGCAATTATAATAGGTTGTTCAATACCGGAGAAATTGGGTCTGCCATCCTGGACGACCACATTAAGACTTTATATTTTGAACGATACATATCAGATTGCCGATTTAGCAGAAGAAGATTCCACTTTAGTGGCATTTGGAGACACATTAGGTTTTTATGAAACATTTTATGAATCCGGTAATGTAGATTTTTCCACAGAAGCGGTTTATGAAGAGGACGCAACAGAAATCGGTGATATCGAAATTGACAGTCCGGAACCTGTTTATACCTATGTACCTTTATCGGAGATGGCACCGGATTTGGAAAATGGTTTTATTCCAGAACCAGGCATCGAACCTTTTGATCTGCCGACGATCTTGAAAGACGATGTTGAGCCTTTCGGAGAATTTGAGTATGCATCATTAGTTTCGGGAGTTATGCAGTTATCACTTCTCAACAATACTGTCATCTGGTTGGGAGATGTTGCTAACGGTAATCCTTTCATCTTAAAAATATTGGATTTTAATGATAATGTAATTTTAGAACACATTTTTATTGAGGATATTCCACCCAATGCAGCAGCAGTTATCACTGAGTACGAAGATCTGGCTGGTGTTATCATGGAGAATGACATCAAGGTGGAGTTAAATGGAGGCAGCAGAGGTACAGATGGTGCATCAGCCACTGTAAATATCGATGACGAGTTGGAGGTTGAAGTTTCAATTTTTGATATTGTAGCAGATGAAGCTCTTGCGCAAATCCCTGCTCAGGATTTTTCCGATGAAACCTATATTACTTTGGACGACAGCATTACTATTTACGAGGCTATCCTGTCCAATAATAATAACAGATTGACTATTGATATTGCTAATTCCATTGATTTGGAAATAACAGCAAATATCCAGATTGCCAATATCTGGTTAAATGGAGAAACTACTGCTTTCCAACATGAGATTTTAATACCACCCAGCGAAGGCGGAGTATCCCATATTACCGAATTGATCGATCTGAACGGTGCGATTCTGGGTGATGGCAGCGAACCTATTGATAGTTTACTGGTTACTATAGAGGCAATCACTACAGATACCGGCGATGAATACAGGCATGCAAATTCGAATGATTTCTTTGAAGTTCTAATGAGTGTAAGCGAATTGGATTTTGAATATTTGAGTGGCATTCTGCGACCCAGAGAACAGGAAGAGATAATGGGCTCTTCTATTATTGAAGTTGAATATCCCTTCATCAACGGCAGTTTTGAAGTAACTGGGTACAGTGAGATCATATTTGATGTCTTTTCTCCAGTTCCTGCAGAAATGGCTATCGATATCTCATCTCATAATAATGCAGGTGATGTTGTTTATCTGCGAGAATATGGATCATCCGAACTACCGGTTCTAAACGTTTCCCAAGGTTTATCACAAGTCATCTTCAATACTCAGGATTATTCCATCAATGAATTGATTTCCATACTTCCTGATAGTATCAGTTACAAGATCTATCCGATTCTGGGCGATTTAAACGATATGTTTGAATACAATCAGGGCGATTCTATAATGGCAGATATAACAATAGAATCCAGACTTGATATTCTGGCTGATTGCTGGCTGATACCTAAAACTGATGAGGGAAAACCTGATGTCCAAACGGTCGATGTGGAAGATTTTGAACAAGAACACATCGATGCTTTTCAAAATGCAGTTCTTACCTTGAATTATTATAATGCTCTGGGTGTGAGTACGGCTGCCAAAATATTGATATCAGATCATAAAGCAGAAGCATTCAACGAATTGGTCAATCCGGACAGCACACTTTACAAAATCATCGATGTGCCGCAATTGGTACAAAGTGCAAACAATGAATTTGATCAATTACAGGTAAATATTTTGCAGGATGATCTGGAATATTTTATTGCAGATTCCGTCTTTGTTATTCCCAAAATCCAGTTGCTGTCCAATGCAGGAACACCGCTATCCGGTTACATCACAGTACAGGCAAAAGTAGAAGTGGAAGTGGAAGTTAGCAACGATCTGGTAGATTAAGGAGGATGAAATGAAAAGAATAATATTTTCTATACTTGTTTTAATCATAAATTTTTCGCTGTGGGGATTATTTGAATTTCATATCGAAAACCCGGCTGCCATAGCTCAACGTAATTATTCGCAGGTCATTTTTCCCGGGTTGACCTCAAGTTTGAATTTCAGCAATAATTTGTTGAGAGTGAATGACATCAGTATGTTTGAAGATGGCAATGTACTGACTTCTGAAGATAAAGAAATTTTGACCAGGAACAATCTCAGGTTTTTTGGTTCATTCAATACAACAATTTTAGATTTAGGTTATCGGAACTGGAACTTGTCGGTTAAGGCAATCGGTTTTTTTGATGCGGAAGTTCTGGATAAGACATACACAAAAATAATTTTTTATGGCAATGAAACCGATAAAGCCTACAGCACTAATGTGGGCAAAGACAGCGAGGGATTTGCCATCTGGAAATCTTCAGTAACTTATGCCCATCCGCAAGAATTAACCTTGAGCATGATTCCGGGATTACTTCCCGAAAAAAGTGACGGTTTTCTTGAGGAGTTAAAAGATATGCCAATCCATTTGGGTGCACGATTCAACATCAATAGATCTTTAGCTTACGCCGGGGTTGTGGACAGCAGACAGAAATTCGGTTCCATGCCGGACAGCGCATATTACGACATTTATGCTAAATATGCCTATTCCGATGGCGAGACAAAAGGAGCGACTTCTGCCAGCATTGGTTTTGGTTTGCAGGCAAAGTTGTATGATGCAACGTTTAATCTGAGTTTCGATGATCTGTTTTTAAAATTGACTTATCAGGACCTGGCTGGTGGTGAAATTTCGCAAGTAGGAACGGATTCTCTGCTTTATTTTCAGGAAGATCATGAGATTTTTGAATATGAAAATATCGAGAATGATTCACTTAGAATATCCAGTCGCAAAAGATCTATAAGACCATCTTTCAGTATAGGCGTGGAATACACTTTCCCTAATAGTATAGATGCTGTCATCAAATACACCAGCAGCGAGCTTTCCAATCAGGATGGCTTACTTCTGGGCGCATCTTACCAGCTTGCTTTCCTGCCTTTGCAGTTGTTCTATGGCAATAATGGAATTCCCTATTATCAATTCAATACGGGATTGAAATTCCAGCATTTTGAATGGAAGCTCGGAACTACTTTCTACAATGGATTTTTCGGTTATGCCAAAGGAATGGGTCTCCATTCCGGAATGGCTGTGAGATTTTAAAAAAATGAAGTTGAGTCCGGAATTTTCCGGACTCTTTCTTCATAATAGTCCCCAGCGTTTGCGAAAAAACAGTTCCAAACAGAAACTGAAAAGGAACATTCCTATCAGGTACCATTTTGCATAAAGCGGTATTTCGAACTGGATTTCTTCAACAATGTTTTTCAACTGTGGAATTTCAATTTCTTCAATCGAGTTATAGAAATCGCCGTTTGTAGCGTTTACCACATAAGATAAGATAACATCATTGATGCCTTTATCTCTCATTTCCGGATTAAAATCCAACACCGAAAACTCTCCGCTTGTCTGTAAATCGGAAATCTTGTCTTCGATTTCAAAACGGTATTTTCCGGCGGCAAGATCCGATATCCTCAAATTCAATTGATTGCCAATGCTGGTAAAGTAATCTTCCAGAATAATCGCATTTTCGCTATTATAAAGCTTTAAAAGCGCATCCACATCATTCGTTAAGTTAAATTGTTCTGTATAGACTTTCAGACTGATCTCGATCTGCTCGCCCACGAAAAAAGAAGTGCGGGAAGTCTGAGCAACAATTCGATCAGATTCCTGCTGCCCGAACCAATTGATGAGATTGTGCATGAAAGTCTTGTAATGATCTCCATTTGCCCACATTTGCCATTTCCAGAGATCCAGAAAGGCAAAATGTATCACTTTTCCCGAATCATAGTTTTGATACAAAATTGCCGGGCTTCTCTGATCATTATCGATTGTGGCAAAAATTCTGGCTTGAAGTTTGGGATTTACATAGTAATATCTCACCGGTGGAATATTTGTCGGCACACTGGCATCTTCCCAGCGGAAAGTATGATATTGGCTGCTTTCTTCACTGAAGCGAAGCAAGCCTTCAAATGTTCTGTTCAGATTAATTCTATCTGACGGCAAAATACTCTGCAAATTTGCTGGCGGATTGCCAATCTGGATCAGGCCGCCGCCTTTGGAAACAAAATTTTCAATCATATCTGTGTCGGTAAATGGTAATCTTAATTCTCCGTGATTTACAATGACAAGTGTATTGGTTTTTTCTAATTCAACGGCAAAGTCAGTGATATTACGCTGGTTGTAATAATGATCGGTTATAAGAAGAAATTTTGTCTGCCAGTAGTCGTCCGCAGTAAGACTGCGAAGAATGAAGCTGACATCCCAGCTAAGTTTATCGGCAATAATCAGACATTTCAGTTTGTTATCGCGAATCTGGATGGATGCGGGATAACGATTGTTTGCCAGATTGGATTCTTCTTCCGAATCGGTTTCTACGAGGATTTCCAGATCGTGCAGACCTGCTTCCGGAAAAACATGCTCAAACTGCTGATCGAGGAGTTCGCTTTCGGAGAACTCGAAATTCCTGGTTTGAACTCTTTTGTTATCTACCTTTAAAATAGCTTTTGCTTTACCGGAATAATTATGAGATTGAATTTGAAAATAAATCGGTACAATCTCGTCTCGATATGCTGTGCTGCTGAATCTGACATTATTGATTTCCAAATCAAATTCGGTGTAGGAAAATTCCGGCGCAATCGTAGAAATGGGATAACTGAAATTTTCCAGAAACATCAGGTTTTCGTCTTTCAGCCAACCGTCCGAAAGCAGGAAGATCTGCTCGAGATTTTCCAAATCGCTTTTTCTGGTCAATTCCATCAGGGTTTTGACTAATAGAGTATTATTATCAGGTCCATTCAAACCATTAGCAAAGTCGAATTCGATCACTTGGCTGTTAGCTGAGCGCAACTTGCCGATCAATGCCTGTTTTGTTAGCTGGAAAAGCTCTTCTTTGGAGGCATTCTCGCCTTGCTGCTGCATGCTGGCAGATCTGTCGAATAGCATCACAATCTGCGGCTTGGTTATCTTATCTCTCATAAATTTGACGATGGGATTAAACAGCAATATCAGAACAACGGAGATAGTTATGGTGCGCAAAATCAACAAAAACCATCTATTCCATCCAACAAGTTGGGGAACGGTTTTTTTATAAAACCAATAACTTATTCCAAAGGCAATTATCAATAAACCAAAAATCATGAGTTACCAATAATCTTGAGCGGATTTTTCTGTGAACAAAAATCTGCTCTTTTCTAAGTTTAGATCGACAATCAGTGGCAATCGGGTGAGATTGAGCCGGGATTTTAACTTATTCAACATCGAGCAGTTAAAACCTTTGAATAAGGAAACATCTTTGGCAGAGATAACCAGCGTGGCAGGTTTGAACTGATTTACTATTTTTCGTAGTAGAATTTCTGCACGAACCAATTCGCCGAAAGCTTGATGATACGGACCGGCGGCAATCTGATCTGTTTCAATATCGGAATGTAAACCTAATTTAATAATATTGATATCTTCCTGCTGGAATTTTTCTACTGCGTCAGCTGTAAATTCTATTGTATCGGCTAAACTCAGAGGTTGATACTTTCCTGCCTGGTAGAGCTTTTCCAACTTGGTTCCTTTCATTACGATCGTGGGGTAGATGCGCAGGTAATCCGGCTTTAATGATGATGTTTTTTTTTGTGTGAACTGCCAGGATTCTGCAGTAAAACAGGGCAAACCGGGCATCAACTGAATTCCCAATTTGAATTTGAATTGCTTCACCAAACTACAGGCAGCTTCGGCCTGACTGCTGCTGTAACCTCTTTTAGAATGCTTCAAAACTTCATCATCAAAGCTTTGAATGCCCAATTCAATTACCTCTACATTGTTCTGTTTGCAGAATGAAAGTTTTTCTTTTGTTACAGCGTCGGGGCGGGTAGAAATTCTAATACTGCAATTTGAAAAAAACGGTTTTACCAGTTCAAAATACATTTGTTGAACTTCGGTGGAAAGATTTGTAAATGTACCACCATAAAAGGCGATCTGTTTCTCTTGTTCATATTTTGAACAGCAAAATCTTGAAATCTGTTCCTGCATAAATTTGAGTTCAGGAACTTCAGTTTTGGTAATTATTTTTTGATCGCAATAAATACAATCGAAAGGACAACCCAGATGCGGAATGAAAACAGGCAGGATCTTCATGAGTTTAAATATCTAATTTGCTGCAGGCTTTTTTTGCCGCATTTTGCTGTGCGTCTTTTTTGTTTTTGCCTTCTCCTGTTCCCCAAAGTTCATCGTTGATATATACATCAATGAAAAAAGTTTTCTGGTGTTCCGGACCAGTTTCAGAAGTGATCTTATATTCTGGAGTATTCTGATATCTTGCCTGAGTATATTCCTGCAAAATACTCTTATAATCTCGTAATGCATGCTGGTTGCCGATGTTTTCGCTGTCTTTTAGGACAATTCTTTTGATGCAGGAACGCACATCTTCCATATTGCCGTCCAGGTAGACAGCACAGAAAATAGCTTCCATACAGTCACCTAGTATGGAAGTAGATTTTTTACCGCCGCTTTGAATTGCTTCTTCGCTGAGGCGAATGTATTCATTAATGCCGGTCTCTTTGGCTTTCATCGCCAAAAACTTACGGGAAACCAGCTTTGCTTTCAGTTTAGAAAGCTTCCCTTCTGAGTAATTGGGATACTGCATAAATAGTTCTTCTGCCACGATGAGACCCAAAATAGAATCTCCTAGAAATTCCATTCTTTCGAAAGGCGCAAGTTTACTATTTTCTAAAGAAGTATGAGAAATAGCAGCATTCAATAAGGAGATGTTATTAAAGTTATATTTTAGGATTTTCTGCAGTTTGATTAGATTATCATCGGCTGCTTTGAAGGATTTGATCTGATTTAAAAAATTTTGGATTAATTTATTCAATTTTATGAAAAATAAAAAGAGAGCCGGGCGGCTCTCTTTTCCTATTCGTATTTTTTAAACAACATTACACCATTGTGTCCGCCGAAACCAAGTGAATTGCTTAGTGCGTAGTTTACATTTAGATACTCAGAACCTTCAGCCACATAATCCAGATCGCAGATCGGATCGGGATTTTCCAAGTTTATGGTGGGATGAATTTGACCGGTTTCAATCGTTTTGCAGCAGACAATTGCTTCGATCGCTCCTGCAGCTCCCAAGGTGTGTCCTACCATAGATTTTGTGGAATTGATTTTTAGTTTGTAGGCATGATCTTTAAAAACTGTTTTAATTGCCAGAGTTTCGTTAGGATCATTCAGTGGCGTCGAGGTGCCATGTGCACTGATGTATTCGACTTGCTCTGGCTTGATACCGGCATCATTTAGGGCGTTCTGCATAGCTCTGGCGCCGCCTTCTCCGTTTTCTGCCGGTGCTGTGATGTGGTAGGCATCGCAGGTTATTCCGTAGCCCACAACTTCTGCGTAGATCTTTGCTCCTCGCCTGAGGGCATGATCAAGTTCTTCCATCACCAAAACACCCGCACCTTCTGCCATGATGAAGCCATCTCGATCTCGATCGAAAGGACGGCAGGCTTTCTGTGGTTCGTCATTACGTGTAGAAAGTGCTTTCATAGCACAAAAACCGGCAACTGCCAACGGCGAGACCGAAGCTTCCGCACCGCCGGTTACAATGATATCCGCATCACCATACTGGATCGTGCGGAAAGCAGTTCCCAAAGCGTGATTTGCTGAAGCACAGGCAGATGTTATATTGAAATTGATTCCGCGCAATTTGTATTCGATAGCGACTTCCGCAGAAGCGATATTGGAGATCATTTTTGGAATGAAAAAAGGACTTATGCGTTTTGGTCCTTTCAGTACCAATTTACTTGCTTCTTCTTCAAAAGTGCGCATGCCGCCGATTCCACTGGCGATAAGCACGCCGGCACGGTCATGATCGAAATCAATTTCGAGCAGGCCGGAATCGGTCAATGCCTGCTTGGCTGCTACCAGTGCGAATTGAGAATATACATCCAATTTTTTTACTCTGCGCCGGTCGAAATATTCACTTATATCCAGATCTTTGATCTCTCCAGCAATCTGGCTGGCGTAATCATCTGTTATATCGAATCCTTTAATCTTATCGATACCGGATTTTCCCGCCAGCAGATTTTGCCAGGTATTATCTATAGAATTGCCTACAGCGTTTAACGTGCCCAGTCCTGTTATTACAACTCTTCTTTTATTCATATAATGCCCCATTTTTTTGCATAGAACAATGGTGGAGAAATTTCTCCACCATCATTATAATTTTTTCTTAAAGTTTACTTTGAAGATATTCGACCGCTTTACCGACAGTTGTCAGATTTTCAGCGTCTTCATCTGGAATTTCAATATCAAATTCTTCTTCAAATTTCATGATCAGTTCAACTGTATCCAGAGAATCTGCACCAAGATCATCGATAAAACTAGCCTCTGGTGTAACTTCACTTTCATCAACGCCAAGTTCTTCAGCTACAAGTTCCTTAATTTTTGCTAAATAGTCCATTAGTTCCTCCTATTTTTTTATTCTGCGTCTTTTTTTTTGCCATATTTCAATTTTCTGGACGGCTACATAATAAGACCGCCGTCCAAATTGATTGTCTGGCCGGTTATATAATTAGCTTCATCGGAAGCTAAGAACATGCATAATTTTGCCACATCTGCTGGTTCGCCCATTCTTTTCAACGGGATGGCAGAAGCATATTTTTCCACAACATCGGCAGGCAGTTTTTCTGTCATATCTGTTTTGATGAAACCGGGTGCAATGGCATTCACTCTGATATTACGTGAGGAAAATTCTTTAGCTGTGGACTTTGTGAGGGCAATGATTCCGCCTTTTGATGCTGCATAATTTGCCTGTCCCGCATTACCCATGATGCCTATTACTGAAGCAATGTTAATGATAATTCCAAAACGTTGTTTCATCATGTAGCGGCATACTTTCTGCGTGCAGATGAATGTTCCTTTCAAATTTACGGCAATTACTGCATCCCAATCTGCTTCTTTCATTTTCATCAGAAGGCCATCTCGAGTGATGCCGGCATTATTTATCAAAAAATCGATTTTACCAAATTGAGAGATAATTTGTGTGAATATATCGGAAATCTCATCCGGTTTTACCACGTTACCGGCAAAGCCGATAGCGCGATAACCCTGGTCATCAATCTTCTGTACTGCCAGATCAACGTCATCCTGATTAAGATCGATGATGACCGAGATCGCACCGTTTGCAGCGAATGCTTCTGCAATACTAAATCCGATGCCGCGTGCTGCTCCGGTGATTACTGCAACTCTTTCTTCAAACCTTTTCATCAAAACTCCAACTCCTCTTTCACTGCTTCAAAAGCTTTCAGCGTGTCGATACTGATAACTTTAACATTTTTGTCAATTTTCTTGATCATTCCGGCTAAAACATTTTTCGGACCAAATTCGATAAAGGTCTCTACTCCTTTATTGATCATTAATCTAACGGAATCGATCCACAACACACTGGAAGTAATCTGTTCGATCAGGTTTTTTTTGATTTCTTCGACATTTGTAACAGGTTTGGCATGAACATTACAAATAACTGGAATGTCAGTTTCATGGAAGACGGTTTTTTCCAATTCAATTGCCAGCCAGGAGCCGGCTCTTTCTATTAGTGGAGAATGAAAAGGACCGCCGACCGGCAAAGGCACGATTCTTTTTGCTCCTGCTTCTTTTAAAAGTTCGCAGGCTTGATCAACACCTGCTTTGGATCCAGAGATCACTGTTTGAACGGGAGTGTTGTAATTTGCTGCAACTACTACGCCATAAATGGAAGCTTCTTCACAAATTCTGGCGACGGTTTCACCGTCCGGTCCGATGATGGCAGCCATTGAAAAAGGTTGCCCGTCATTGGCTTCGATCATGTATTTACCGCGTTTGTGAACCAGATACATTGCATCACTCAAATCCAGTACTCCATTGGCAACCAGAGCTGTGAATTCTCCCAGCGAATGACCTGCCACAAAATCCGGCTTGATATAAAATTCCTTTTGCATTGTTTTGAGAGCAGCAATGCTATGAAATAAAATGGCAGGCTGAGTAAATTTTGTATCCTGCAATTTTTGTTCAGGACCTTCCTGCATAATGTGAAAGAGATCTGTGTTGTTTTTTCTGTCAAATTGTCTAAGGATGTCCGCCAATTCAGGATCGGCTTGCACGAAATCCATAGCCATCCCCACATACTGTGCACCTTGTCCCGGAAAGATAAAAGCAATTTTAGAAATGATTTTTTCTCCTGAATTATAATCTGAACAATAAACTGCCGGAAGTTAATCCTGCACCGAAGGATGCTGTGAGCACAATATCCCCGTGCCGAACTTTATTATTCCTAATTGCTTCGTCCAAAGCGATAGGTATTGTAGCGGCAGATGTATTGGCGTATTTTTCAATATTCACGATCACTTTATCAAAATCGATTTTCAGCTTCTTACCCAGTGCATCGATTATCCTCAGGTTTGCCTGATGAGTGATGAGCCAGTCGATTGATTTGACGTCCATGTTGTTTCTCTTCAGAACAATATCGCAGGTATTGTACATGGAACGGACTGCATTTTTGAAAATCTTATTTCCTTCCATATAGACCGTGTGCTGGTTGTTATCTACTGTTTCGTGAGATGCCGGCAATCTGGAGCCTCCGGCCGGTTGAACCAATAAATCGTAATGAGTGCCGTCGGCTGTGATTTCAGAATCGATAAAACGAGAGATATCTTTGTTCTCGGATTGGGAAATAACGGTAGCTCCAGCACCGTCTCCAAATAACACACAAGTGCCACGGTCATTCCAGTTGATCAGCCTTGAAAGGATTTCCACACCCACAACCAGAATGTTTTTATAAACATCGTTTTCGATATATTGTTTGGCAATATTTGCTGCATATATCCAACCTGTACAACCTGCGGAAATATCGAATGCCGGAATATTTTTGATACCTAACATCTTTTGCAATATGCAGGCAGTAGATGGAAACATATGGTCGTTGGAAATGCTTGCTATGATTATCATATCCAGATCTCTGGCTTTGAGGTTGGCTGCATCCAATGCCTTCACAGAAGCTTCGTAAGCCAGATCGGAAGCAGCTTGATCCTCGTTGACATAATGGCGTTCAAACATACCGGTACGAGTACGAATCCATTCATCCGAAGTATCTACTTTCTTTTCCAGATCGAAATTATTTACTATTTTATCTGGAACGTAATGTCCGGTTCCAGCAATTTTTGCATTTTGTTTAGCAATCATAATCACCTCTAATTCTTTGTTTGTGATAAATTTTCGTAATATTCATTTGCATGTTGCACAAACCCGGATTCAGCCATTCTGGCAGCCAGCTTAACTGCATTTTTTATTGCTGTGCTGTTTGATCTGCCATGTGCTACCACTGCTATACCATTTAACCCGACCAGCAATGCTCCACCATATTCCGAATGGTCAAGTTTCTTTTTCAGATAGGCATAAACAGGAAAGGAAAGCAGAGCACCCAGCTTGGCTATCCAGTCCTTCTTGATCTGCTCTTTCATTATGGAAAAAATCGAATAAGCTGCTCCTTCCACGGTTTTCAGCATCACGTTTCCCACAAAACCATCGCAAACAACAACATCCACGATTCCTTTCAGCAGATCTTTGCCTTCGATGTTTCCTGCAAAATTTATATCTTTTGCTTCCAGCAGCTGCTGATGTACTTTTTTATAGAGTTCATTTCCTTTGGTTATTTCTTCACCGATATTTAGAAGTGCCACTTTGGGCTTTTCAATCTTAAAAAAGAATTTAGAATAAAGGCTGCCCAATTGGGCAAACTGCATCAGGTTTTCCGGACTGCATTCCACATTTGCTCCCACATCCAGGATTATCTCTGGTTTACCTTGAGTAGGAAAGGCGGTTGCGATTGCCGGTCTCAGAACGTTTTTTATTCGACCCAAACCAAACAATGCAGCAGTCATTACAGCTCCGGTATTGCCGGCACTTATCATGCCGTCTGCTTTGCCTTCCTGACACAGTTTTACTGCTTGAACCAATGATGAACTTTTTTTCTTTTTGAAAACTGTGGCTGGTGCATCTTGCATTGAGACAGTTTCTGCAGCATGTACAATCTCGATTTTATCGTGATCATAGAAGAATTTTTCCAATTCTTTCTTCAGCAGTTCTTCTTTTCCAACCAGGAAGATCTTATCGCAAACTTCTTCCTTAATTGCAAGAATTGCACCTTCCACTTCCGGGAAAGGTGCATTATCGCTGCCAAAGGCATCTATAGCTATATGCATTAATAATTCGGTTTAGAGCCTATTCTTTGATCTCTAATACCTTTTTGCCGTTATAATGTCCACAATTTGCACAAATATTGTGCGGCTTCACAGCTTCACCGCAATTGGAACAAGTTGCGATCGCAGGCATCTTGGCTTTATAATGAGTTCTTCTTTTATCCCGACGGGATTTGGAAGTTTTTCTTTTCGGTACAGCCATTTTTCGCTCCTTTTATATCTTTTATTTACTTAATCTTAACTCCTTGTCATGTACACAATTATACACTCTCTTACTGACAAGGTTGACCACAGTATTTTGGGCGGTTTATGTGTCAAGAATTTTGGAAGGTATTATTTCTCTTGAATTTACGCAAGAATGAATAAAATTCATTGAAAATTAGTAAATTAGAAAATTATCTATTATTCCTCATCAAGTCCGCTTTCCAAGCCGTAGATTAATTCCATTTCCCGGAAATATTTTTCATCATATTCTGCTTGGGAAGACAGGATAGCATAATTTTTAGCGATTTTATCAGCCACGATTTTTCCGGCAGTTTCATCATCGCAGAAAACTATGCCGATCTCGGAATTCTTTTCCACCTGATCTCCCACTTTCACGGGTAAATATGCTCCAGCAGCATAGTTCAGTTTGGATTTGATCGTTTTTCTACCGGCACCGATTTCAATGAGCGCATAACCGATCGCTTGTGTGTTAATCGATTTTACCCAGCCGTTTTTACTACTGATAATGGGAATCTGAAATTTTGCCTGAGGTAGCAGGGAAGTATCGTCACAAACCTGTGGATCGCCTTTCTGAGTTTTTACGAACTTGCGGAAACATTCCAGTGCTTCGCCGTTCTGTAAAACCTTCCGGAACATTTTCCCTGCTTCGTTTCGATCTCTGGCGATTTCGGTAAGCAGCAGCATTTCTTCGGCCAGGATCTTGGTGATCTTGTAGATATCGGGAATATTCTGCCCTGTCAGGAATTCGATACATTCTTTTATTTCCAGGGCATTGCCGGCATAATTTCCCAGGGGAGAATTCATGTTGGAAAACACTACGGAGACCTTCTGTCCCATGTTTTCTCCGGTTTGCATCAGCAGTTCTGCCAGTTTCTCTGCTTTGTCCATTTTTTTGATGAAAGCGCCGCTTCCCACTTTCAGATCGATCACCAGGTTTTTAGCGCCTTCAGCTATCTTCTTGCTCATGATGCTGGCGGTGATCAGCGGCAGGCTTTCCACGGTTCCCGTCACATCGCGCAGAGCGTAGATGCGTTTATCTGCCGGCACCAGCTCCTGCGACTGGCTGATGATGCTGAAGCCGACTTCCTGAACCATCTGCTTGAATTCTTTTTCCGAGAAATCGGTGCGGAAGCCGGGAATGGATTCCAGTTTGTCCAGCGTGCCGCCAGTGTGTCCCAGTCCGCGCCCGGAGATCATGGGAATTTTAGCTCCACAGGCTGCAACGATAGGCGCCAGCACGATGCTGATCTTATCGCCGACGCCACCGGTGGAGTGTTTATCGACCGTTTTCATTTCTGCCGGAAAGGTGATCTTGTTTCCGGAATTTATATAAATTTCCGTCAGCGTTTGAATTTCATCAGGGTGCATGTTTTTAAAGTAGATCGCCATCAAAAAGGCTGCCATCTGATATTCCGGGATTTTATCTGCCAGATAGGATTCGATGAAAAAGCTGATCTCATCTTTGGTCAGCTTGCGTCCGCTGCGTTTTTTTATGATTATTTCAACCGGATTAAATTTCATACGAATAACTCCATCGTTAATAACCTTGAAAAGGCGTCCTGCGAATCATCTTCTTGCTCAGCACTTTCAAGGTTTATGGCAACCAACTCTGAAAGTCTTAAGTTCATGAGTTTGCGGAAGAAAGCCAACCTCTGGCTGGTAAACTTTTCAGAGTTTCTACCACCAAACCTGTTCATCATTTTCATAGGTAAAAATGCGCTCTTCTTTCCTGGAATCCGTTTCCATCAGCCAATAGATACGATCGGCGGGAACATCTTTAAAGATCAGCGGCTCGGATGCGGCGACCTGTTTTCCCACAGACTGCCATTCATCCTGCCAGTAAAAAAGCTCATATTCGCTGCCTTCTTTCAGGTGGACTATCTGCTTTTCCTCGGTGGCGTTGGCAATCTTCTTTCTGGTTGTGGAGTATAAAATCAAATCCTGAATAGAACGGTTTCCCCGCAGAAATCTGAGTGTTCCGTCTTTTTGCAGAATGAACGGAACCTCGATGGGATCAAGTTCTTCGTCTTGATAGATCATCGGCAGATAGCAGAGATCGACTCCCATTCCGGCAAAAATTGCCTTTCCGTTTTCGATCTTACTCCATTGAATAGCTCGCCACTTGCCGGAATTGAATACGCAGAGATATGCAAAGCGGATCGAGTCGGGAAGTTCAAGATTAATCGGAACGACAACGTCAGCTGTTTTGGAATATTTATCGGTCACATCCACATAATGCGTACTGCTCAGCCAGGCTGGAGCTGGTTCGTCTTCCTGTAAAAGTGAAGAGAGATTATCGGTCTGTCTGGCAAAGGTTTTACGATAGACTTTGGCTACCCGGCTGCGAATGGAGTATTTTCCAGGATCGGCTTCACAGCCCATGAAGGGAATCGCTTCTTCATCGTGGGTGATCACGGCATTCCAGGCATGATTATTACCGCTGTCTGCCCAATGCGGCGTGTAATCGCTGGTCACGGCAATACCATTTGCCCGCATTGCAGCCATCGCCAGATTGGTCATATCTTCACAGCGTCCCAGGCAGGTTGTCTGCATTTCGTCGATGCTCTGATCGGTGGGATGCAGATAGTAGATCTCGTCGAATTTGAACCATTCCCGCAGCTCCTGATTGATGAGCGTTGCAGCTTCGATCGGATCATCAGGATTTTCCATCTGCCCAATGATGTAGTTGTATTTTTTGATAAAATCCTGTCTCCAGCCGGCAGAAGCGGGAAGCGGTTCATTACTGCCACGGTAGGGCAGTATGAATTCCTGGAAAACAGCAAACGAATAACCTTTTGCCCAGGGCAGATTCTGCCAAGCCCAAAAAGCATCTTCCACATTTCGAATCAGGAAATCGGCAGAAATCACCTGATGATCACGATCACGACGACCGGCTTTCCACTGAAACCCGCCAGGCAATTCATCCAGACTGTCCATGGCAGCACGAGCCTCCGCATAATTATCATAAGCCGAGATATTCCAGGGAATTTCCGTTTTGCTGGAATCGCAGGCGACGATTTCCACATAGGAATGTTCCGGCAGATTCTCGATCAGGAAAAGCACAGCCTTGAATTGCAGCGAATCGCCTTTCTGCTGGTAATATTTAATCGCTTTTTTCAGCTCGGATTTGTTTTTTTCGGCACTATCGAGAACATTCTCAATTTCCGGTGAATAACGATTCAGGCTGCATGAGAAGATGGCAGTCAGAATCAAAACTAAGATCATATTTTTTATCACTTTCATAATGATTCCTAATTTATTTTGTTGTGTATTAAGGCAAGTTTTTTTCTAAATGAAAGGGTTTGAATCTTACTTTCTGGTTGGTTCAATAGTCCCGCTTGAACCGCATGTTTTGACAGATCGTCCTCGCTCGGATTTGAATGAAATGCTTCGGGACGAAAGCAGGAAACGCTTTGGACTCCACAAGACGTGAAATCCAACGAAAGTGTCATTCTGACGAATCTTGCACGTTGTTCTCCGGAAGAATCTCTGTCGCATAACAGGAAGCAAAGCTGAAAGAATATTCACGAGATCCTTCGAATGCAAAGCTATAAGTTACCTCGGAAAGACAATTCTTTTTATCTCATTCGTAAATTCTTCCAACTGCCTCTCCGCCTGCCACTGCCAGAACTGTCTGCCATCCACAAAGGGAATTTCATGATTTTTGCAGAATTCGACCAGCTTCGTATCTTTTTGCCGGTAGGGCAGATCGATCACTTTTCCAAAATTTACGATGCCGGTTTCTGCGCTGAAATCTTCTCCCTTCATTCCGATTGGAGTGCAGTTGATCAGCAGATCGAATGATTGGTTTCCGGCTTCTACCGGAGAGATATATTTTGGCAGATTCAAAGCAGATCTGGCACAGACAAAAACGTTTGGAAAACCAGCCAATTCTCTCAAAGCCGATTGAGCGCTGCCGCCAGAACCAAACACCAGAATCCGCTCATTTTTCGCAATTTCCAGAAATTTTATAGCAGCCTTGTAAGCATCCTGATCAGTGTTTAAATACCGATTTTTCCGGGGTAGAAAAAGATTATACGCTTCGCCGTCTGAAGTGAATTTCTGCTTAAACGGCATCGTAACGGAAAAACCATAAAACTTGTTTTTAAAATGGCAGGTATTGATCCATTTCAAGAAATCAGCTAAATTCTCAACAGCAAATGGAAGATAGACAGCATCGAGATCATTTTGTTGAAAATAGTCATTATAGAATCCCAACCCGAGTGAATCAAAAACCTGAATTCCGCCGACGATGCCGCCGATTTTGGAATCAGCAGTCAGCGAATCTAAATTGTAAATTTCCAGATCATTTTCAGTTAACTGTCCCAAAGCAGTCTGGTGATCGTTCAAACCAATGAATGTACCTTCCGCTCCTAGATGTTTGTGCAGCAGGCGGCTGATCCTGCCAAGTTTTCCCATTCCGGCAAAAATGACGGGTTTATTACTATTTTTGATCAAATCTTGAATTGTAAGAAGCTGTTGATAGGAATTGATAGAAATTGCGATCTTCACAAACCTGGCAGAGGTCTGATTCATTTCCTGAATGATCTTTTTCAGTTTTTGAACATCAAACGTTTCGCTGAAATCGTGATGGGTAAGAATGAGATTTTCGGGATTTATCAAGCCTTCTTCATATTGCTGGATTTCCAGATCGATCAGGCAATTGGAGCGCTGAATGGCTGTTTGATAAAAATCTATTTTTTCCTGGATGGGAAAGTCATTTCTGCCGCCTTCGGAAATATTTCGGATCGTGACGATGCTTTTATCATCGAGGATCTCCAGCGGAAAATCATGCAAGTTCTCGTGATAATCCAGGCGGTATTCTTGCCACTCGAACCTGCTTTCGGCAGCATGTTTTTTCACAAATTCGGGATCGAGAAAGGGAATCGATAAGATCAGCATTGCTGGTTTTTGCTCTCTTCAATTATTTTCTTCCACACGGATTCGATCAAATCCGGCGAGATTTCCAGTTCGGCAGCTTTTTGTTGCAGGGATTTCAGGAGCTCATTTTCCCGTTCTTTATCTTCGATTTCCAAATTATTTTCATTTTTGAATTTCCCGATCAGTTTACTTATTTCCATTCTCCGTTTGAGAGCGATCAGAATATCTTCGTCGATCTTATCCAGCGCTTCGCGGAAGTCAGTCAGATCGCGCATTTCTCCGCTGATCAGTTTCTGATAGCTGACGGCATCTGCCAGCGCCAGTTTGATCATCGCCGATACAACGGGAATAATTCGGGGAATCAGGCAGACATCGTGCCGTCCGCCGACTGTGATGTTAACACTTTTGCCAGCATGAGTAATGGTTTGCTGCTCGAGATTGATGGAAGAAGTTGGTTTGACGACGAAGCGGAATTTCAAGGTTTGACCGGTGGAAATCCCGCCCAGAATGCCGCCGGAATGATTGGATAAAAATCCGCTTTCGTCCATTTGATCGTTCGCCTGAATGCCGGTGAGTTCTGTCAACCGGAAGCCGTCGCCAAACTCGATACCTTTTACTCCTCCAATAGATAAAATCGCTTTTGCCAGATTGGCATCCAGCCTTTCAAAAACGGGATCGCCCAGCCCGGCAGGCAGATTCTCGATTTGCACTTCCACAATTCCACCCACTGAATTGCCGCTGGCTTTGATCATTTCCAGATGTTCTATCAGCTGCGGATAAGTTGCGGCGTCCGGCCAATGCAGCTCGCCTTGCGGAGCGCTGCATTGAGTTGCGGCGATCCTGCCGATCTGCACCGGATAAATATTTATCTTAATATCTTTCAAAATTTCAGTTACCATTCCGGCAGCCGCAACGCGGGAAATCGTTTCCCTGCCGGACGCCCGACCGCCGCCGCGATAATCGTAAATTTTGAACTTTTGAAACAGCGCATAATCGGCATGACCCGGACGAAAGATATTTTGCAGATGATTGTAATCCTGCGGACGTGCATCTTTGTTGTAAACCAACAGGCAGATGGGCATGCCGGTGGTTTTGCCATCCAAGACTCCGGAAAGGATCTGGATTTTATCTGCTTCGCTTCGGGCGGAACTGAACTTGCCGCTGCCCGGTTTGCGCTCATCCAGCGCTTTTTGAATTTCCGCCAGCGAAAACCGGATGCCCGGTTTCACGTCTTCGATCACCAGACCGATGGCCGCTCCGTGGCTTTCACCAAAAGCGGTGAAGCCGAGATATTTGTCGTAAGTATTGGATTTCATCTTTCTTCATTCCCCACGAGTTCAAAATCATTGGGAATGAATAAATTGTCAAATGTGGTAATGAATATTTTTTATATTGGGATCAATTACGATTCTGGCGCTGGTGGTACAAACCACTCAAAAGCAAATCTCAAGCAGGCAATATCTCCCGAAATGATTCAAGGAACCAGGTGGTGATGCGGGGAAAGGCTTGATTTGTTAAGTGCATTATTTATTTTGCTCTTCAGCTAATATTAATTTTGCTTCCTTTAAATCAATTTTAGCTTCATGCCCATGTTTTTGTAATAAATGCAGTAAATTTCCACCATTCAGTAAAGTTAATGGTTTGTCTTTCGCAAAGTTATAAGCATCTGGTCCATAATCTGCAGTCGAAACTAAAATTCCTTTTGTTGCTCCTTCATTAACTACAGTACCATACAAATCTCTTACAGCTGAAACACCAACTGTATTTGTATACCGTTTTGCTTGAATAACAATTTTGCCACCTCTTATAGGATCTGGATCAAATGCAATGGCATCTACACCACCATCTCTGCTAGCTTGCGTTACCTTTACTTCTCCACCGTTAACTGAAAACTCTTTCTCAAACAGTTCTCTGATTAAATGTTCAAAATCTTCCCAGTTCATTGCAGCAAGATTTGTCGAAGTATCAACATCATTTACTACATTGTATGAATCAACGAATCTTCTGTCTGATTTATCAAGTTGCATAATTGGTTTAATTGGTGTGATGCCACTTAGTTTTGAACTACCAACACCTTTAAGAGTTTTAAAACAAATTTTGGGATCGACGTGTTCAAGATTAATGTCTAAGAATTCATCTTTTTTAGCTAAAATACTGAGGATGCATGTATTTTCAAATTTCCCAGTTCCTTTGTTAATTGATTTAATCCAACCATTAAAATTTACAGCATTAATTACATCAATTGTATCAGCTTCAAATATTTCGTGAATTGTACGTAATGTTATCTTATACATAGCATCATCGAAAATTTTATTTAATGCTGATTCTGAAATATATGATTCTTTTAATTCATTTCTAGCTTTTATAAATTTTACTTCTTTGATTTTAGGAAAAACATCTTTTGGTGGCAGACTATATTCAATTAACAAGATTTTGCTTTCTTCATTATATTCAAGTTCGAAGTTTTGAGGAAATGATTCTGGGTAATGTGAGTTATTTAAAACTAAATCACAGTATTCTTCAATAGCCTCTTTTTCTTTTCTTTGATATTTCTCTTTCAACTCATCAATTTTTTTATTATAAATATTTTGGTTATTTAGAAATGATTCTTTTTCTTTTTCCCATTTTTTAACTTCGTTTTTCCAATTTGCAATTTCGTGATTATATTCATTAATTATGATATTATTCTTTTCTATATTTTTTTGTTTCCATGATAGCCAGTAATCATATGCTTTCGAATAGTTTTGTTCAGCAATTTCAATTTTCTTCTTTCTTCTACTTTCAAACATTTTATCAAATAAATTGAACTTCAATTGATATGCTTCTTTTTGGGGCTCGGGATCATCAAATTTTATTTCATCTTTCTTTATAGGTTTTTCAGGTTTTTCTTTTGTAAATTTTTCTTTTTGTTTAAGAGAATTCCAATCTATTGCATCATTTACAGTTAGGGTATGAGCTAAAAGATTATCAATAGCTAATAAAGCTTGTTCTGCATCAGTGGTTCTTTTTTGGGCTTCTTCAATTGATGCGCTAAGTTTTGATGCTTTTTTGTTTTTCTCAACAAGTTTGTTCCATTTATCTTCCCACTTATTTATTTGTGAATTAACTTTATGTTCAAGAATAGATATTTCAGGAGCAGAAAGGAGTTTAAACTCATTTAAATCATTATGTTTGATTTCGACAGAATATCTTAATACTCTAGTGCCATTTGCACTATAATGTGCAGTAGCTTGACCAACCTCATAATTTCCCATCTATCCTCCTTAAAATATAATGCCGGCGTGCCACGTTATCTCGTCATGAGCTTTGGAATTGCGCTTTTGGCAATTCCTGCAGCGATTAGCG
>NPID01002162.1_pt1 | contig 34589 bp, 26 predicted proteins | sample 8637491 | NCBI WGS metagenome assembly NPID01 (sample SAMN07420843, study PRJNA396082) | bioreactor metagenome | isolation source: sample BA6 brine-fed electro-methanogenic bioreactor BA | place: Japan: Kochi | collected 2016-06-14 | reverse complement strand
ATAGCTTTTGTATGGTTACGTAACCGTGACCGGTGTTGCCCACGGAATTACTCTGCGAACTTCCGCTATTATAGGAAGCGCCGCCGCCACCATAGCCGTGATCCGTTCCTGAGCCTTCGCTGTATCTGCCTGCACCGCCGGAATAGCCACCTCCGCCGCCGGGAGCCCACGTGGGGGAACCACCGCCACCGAAACCGCCGGATACATACTGCCCATGTCCTGAATAGGTATTGTATCCGCCGACTACGCCAGAGGGCCAGCCCTTGCCGTTTGAGCCTGTTGCATAAGTGCCACTGTTAAATCCCCTTGCGCCGTCTGCAGTGAAGCCGCCACCGCCTGCGCCGCCCCATGGTCCGCCGGAAGTACCGCCTGCACCGCCTGAGGATTGGGGATTAGTGTTTGAACCGCAGGAGTTGCTTGTGCCGGTTGTCGTTGCATTACAGCCATTGCCGTCTGCCGATTCGCCACCGCCACCGCCACCTGCTATGATAAGGGGTGTCGAACCCTGGACGACAAAGCTGCCACCACCGCCACCATAGTAATAGCTCGAGCTGTTGCCCATTTGACCGACGGCTATGAGCAGGACATCGCCCCTTGAGAGGGTGAAGTCACCGCGCATTATCGCACCGCTGCCGCCGATTCCGCCGCCCCTTGCTCCTGCTGCTGTTATCCTGTATGTTGCGTCAGCGGGGACTGTCCACTCTTGAATGCCCTGTGTGGACATATTCAGATATGTATCGTCCCATGATGTAGAATAGCTGGATCTGCAGGCACTTATCGTCGGGCCATTGTGGCCGGTTGCGCCGCAATTGGTGAAATTGTGGCTTGTGAACTCATATAGATCCGCTGACACTGAAAGGGTAGCTGCCCCAGATGTGTCTGCAGGAGTACAGGAGCCTGTGACAACGCATCTGTACTGATAGCCCGACATGGATTCTGTGGGTGAGCTGATGGTATAGTTGGTGGAAGTTGCACCGCCAATATTTGACCAGCCGCCACCGGCATCCTGTTGCCATTGGAAATTAAGATCAGCACCGCTGGCTGCAACAGAAAAAGTCGCAGGATCGCCCTCGTCGACTGATACATCCACAGGGTCTGATGTGATATTTGGGGGCATATTGACAGTAACTGAAAGGCATCTTGGAGAGGAAGTACCGCATATGCTCGAAGCTGTTACGCAGACATCGCCGCTTGTAGAACCGAATGTGACGGTGATCGCCTCTGTACCCGCGCCAGCAGTAATTGAAGCCCCTGATGGGAGTGTCCAGCTGTAGCTTGTGGCCTCTGCAACGGAAGAAATTGAATAAGTGACGCCAACTTCAGACTGACATACGACAGCAGAGCCTGTTATGACGCCCGGTGTTGCAGGCGTATCTGTCATGACAACGGACATGCACTGTGGTGTGGAAGTTCCGCAGGAATTCTCTGTCTGGACGCAGATGTCGCCGCCGGATGTGCCGAAATTTACTGTGATATTCGGTGTACCTGTGCCGGATGCAAGCACTGCGCCTGGGGGGAGGGTCCAGATGTAATTTGTTGCGCCGGGAACGCTTGCGATATAGTAAGAAACCCCTGTCTGACCTGGACATACCGGGGTGGTGCCTGTAATACTTCCAGGCGATGTAGGTCTATTTATAGAAACTGCTGTGCAGACCTGGGTAGAGCTGCCACAGCCGTTCATTGCACGGGCGCAGACATTGCCGTCTGTGCTTCCGAAAACCACATTGATGGCATTTGAGCCTATACCGGAGGTAACAACAGCATCGGCTGGAACAGTCCATGCATAGAAGGTTGCGCCCTCAACAGGAAGCACCGCATAGGCAGCACCGGGCTCGCCTGTGCAGACTGTGGATGCACCCTCAATATATGTGGGAGCAGAGGGGGCTGACGAGCATGGAGGTATACCCTCTGAGGATACATTGACATTGTAGCTGATGTATATTGTGTCATCGGTCGCCGACTCTGTGATATCGGTACTTGTGCCGGGTATGAAGCGCATATGCTCTGTCCTGCCTGTGGGATTTGCGCTTGATGAGACCGACTGAACTGCATTGGCATCGACTGTGAGGTCTGTCATATTTCCTGCTTCGTCTATGAAATAAAGATGCCCGTCTGTGCTGTCTACAAAAACCTTGCCATATGCTGTTGTGGCTGTAGGGGCTGTGCCCTCTTTCATGGCTATTGCTCCGTCAATGTCAATACGCTCATTGGGCGTATCCACACCGAAGCCCACCTTTGGGGAATGGACTATAAGATCGTCCGTCTCGCCTACTCTTCCTATCTGAAGATGGGTTGCCATTGTTTCGCTAGTCTCTCCTGGGTCGCTTGCATCCAGATCAGCTATTTCGCGTCGATAGCCGGGAGGACTGTATCTGAATCGCCTGTATACTATACCCTCAACATTGACCTCAACCCAAAGATCGTCTCTTGCCTTGAGATAGTCGGGAATCAAAGAGCCAATGTCCTTTGGACGACCATCCTCGAAATCAAGTGTTGGCTGACCGTCTATATTCCTGAGCTGCCATATGCTCTCACCACCAATCTCAGATGTGTACACAGCCACAGAGACAGGTTGTCTTCCTGTTAAACTCTCGCTTGCTTCTGCTTTCAAAACGCCATAAGCAAGACAAAATAATAGCGAAATTCTTATTAATTTTTTCATATCCCTCCCGATTATTTTTCCTTATAAAATTTATGGCACAGAAGGTCTAAAGGAAAGTTCTTTATATAAAAAGAACCACCTAAGGTGGTTCTTCCGTGAATTATTAGACTTCAGGTCTTTAGAGTTTTAAGATTGTAACAGAGCCATGACCTGAATTTGTATTGGCTGTATTGGACTGATTGCTGCCTCCATTATAGGAGCCCCCACCACCGCAGTCATTGACAGCGACAGTATTTCCAGAACCGCCGGAATAACCGCCGCCGCCGCCGGCAATATTCGCACCACCGTTATTGTTTCCGCCACCGCCGCCAAAACCACCTGAAAGGCTGCCTCCTGCACCACCGGATACAAAAGATGCTCCGCCGGTACCGTATGTTCCGTTTGCTCCGTTGCTGTTCAGACCACCGCCACCGCCTGAGCCGCCTCCTGTGCCAGCACCGTTGCCGCCTGTGCCGGGTGAGATACCACCACCGGATGTAGAAGTTCTGCCACCCTCAGATGTCCAGCCATTGGCAGCACCTGCGCCACCGCCGGCGATGACAAGGGGAGAATTGGAATATGTCGTAACAAAGCTGCCACCACCTGCACCACCGCTGGATGAGCCATAGGCCGAACCCTGTTGCCCAACAAGAATCTTGACCGTATCGCCACGTGATAGAGTGAAGTCACCCCTCATGCTTGCACCTCTGCCCGGAGTGCCGGAGCCGCCGCCGGATGCACCGACTGCGGTTATCCTGTATGTGCCCGACTCAGGCGCAGTCCAGAGCTGTATGCCCTGTGGGTTAACATAGAAAAAGTCGTCATTATCCGTCCATGCCGGTGAATAGCTCGAGCGGCATTGGGAAAGCGTTGGCCCATATCTGCCGCTTGCACCGCAATTTGTGAAGGTGTGGGATGTGAAGGCGTAGAGGAAGCTGGAAACCGTAAGGGTTGCAGCCGTAGATGTGGCTGAGGGGCTGCAAGAACCAGAGACTACACAGCGATACTGATAGCCGTTCATGCTGCCGGTAACCGATCCAATGAGATATGTATTGGAATCCGTACCGACATTCGCCCAGCTTGAGCCTCCGTCTGTGCTCTGTTGCCATTGATAGCTGAGGGATGCACCTGTGGCCGTTACGGAGAAGGATGCCGGATCGCCGTCGTCGACGGATACATCCGATGGGTTTGTTGTGACAACAGGCGCAAGGTTTACCGTGACAGAGAGGCAGCGCGGAGAGGAGGTACCGCAGATGCTGGATGCTGTTACGCATACATCTCCGCTTGTAGAGCCGAAGGTTACTGTAACAGCCTCTGTGCCAGAACCTGCTGTTATGGAGGCCCCTGATGGAAGAGTCCAGCTGTAGCTTGTCGCCTCTGCAACAGATGAGATGGAATATACAGCCCCTGTTGTGCCTTCACACACTGTGCTTGATCCTGTGATAGCACCCGGTGTTGCCGGAGTGGCTGTCATGACAACGGGCATGCAGACAGGCGTGGATGTTCCGCAAGAGTTCTCGGTCTGTACGCAGATATCGCCTCCTGACGTGCCGAAGTTCACCGTGATGTTCGGAGTTCCTGTGCCGGATGCCAGCACTGCACCGGGGGGAAGAGTCCAGATATAGTTGGTCGCACCTGGTACACTGGCAATATAGTAGGATACGCCCGTCTGGCCGGGACATACAGGGGATGTACCAGTGATGCTTCCCGGAGATGTCGGTCTGTTGATGGTAACAGCCTGACATATCTGGGCTGAAGAACCGCACTCATTGAATGCCCTTGCACAGACATTGCCGTCCGAGCTGCCGAAGACCACATTGATGGAATTTGAGCCAATTCCGTCTGTAATCACAGCATCAGAGGGGACAGTCCATGTGTAGAATGTTGCATCCGAGACTGGGGGGACGGCATATGCTGCCCCCGGCTCACCTGTGCAGACTGTGGAGGCTCCTTCTATTGTTGAGGGCGCAGAAGGTGCAGATGAACACGGCGGTATGGAGGTGGTCGAGACATTGACATTGTAGCTTATGTAAATTGTATCGTCTGTAGCCGACTCTGTTATGTCTGTTCCCGAGCCTGGTATAAAGCGCATATGCTCTGTCCTGCCCGTTGGGTTTGCGCTGGAAGAGACAGACTGAACCGCATTGGCATCGACTGTGAGGTCTGTGATATTGCCCGCCTCGTCTATGAAGTAGAGATGTCCGTCGGCATCGTTGACATAGACCTTGCCATATGCTGTTGTGGCTGTAGGGGCTGTGCCCTCTTTCATGGCTATTGCTCCGTCAATGTCGATTCGTTCGTTGGGCGTATCCACACCAAAGCCTACCTTTGGAGAATGTACAACAAGATCGTCCGTCTCACCGACTCTGCCTATCTGGAGGTGGGTTGCCATCTCTTCGGTAATATCGGTGCCTTCGGCAGAGTCATGGGGCGTTTCTCGGCGAAGTGTATGCTCTTCTGTGTTAGAAAATGATATCCTTGTCTCTGGAATGTTCAAGTCATCGGATTTTATCCCCATCCAGAACTCAGCCATTGAGTAAGCAATCTCCGGCAGGATGTTGGTATCTGCAAGATAGCCATCTTTAAATCTGACATCGGGGAGCGTTATGCCCGATCTGCCAACCCAGAATAGCTCATCCCCTGATGCATCTGTGTAGAGCGAGATATTGACTCCAAATGTGCCATCTATTGCACGCCCGTTTGTATCGAGGATTGGTGATTGTTGATTGATGACTCCCAAAGTAGTCAGGACGATTGATAAAAGTACTACCACTCTCTTCATTATTTACCTCCTATAATAGCTTCAATATAAACTCCTATGTCCGTATTCACAAATTTAATTATAACCATACACAGACATATAAAAGAAGGCAGGTCTATACCTGCCTTCAAGTAATATATATGTGCTGTTTTTAGTGATCAGGGACAGGTTCCGTCGGGGCAGAACTCTATCGTCACATAGCCCATGCCGGTATTGCCGACGGAGTTGGACTGATTTCCTCCTGCATTATATGATCCACCGCCGCCACCGGATGAGGAACAACAATCATTGCCGACACCGCCGCCGGAATAGCCGCCGCCACCGCCGGAACCGGATGTGCCACAGGCACCGGAAGCTCCACCGCCACCGCCGAAACCGCCGCACATTGCAGAGCAGATTCCAACACCTCCACAGGCACTGCCGCCCCATTCAGATCCCCCTGCACCACCAACAGATCCACCAGTAGGGCCGCCGCCATGCTGGGGATAATATGAACAACTTGTATGTGCAGTCGCAGGTGCGCCCGTATTCCAGCCGGCGCCTGAACCTGCAGGGTAGCTTGCTCCGGTTGCCCCCCTTGCACCTGAAGTACCGCCTGCTGAGCCTGTTGTGCTGCCATTGTTGTTTGTTCCTGCCTGACCACTTGTCGATGTGGTTGCGTTCACCCTCGAAGATAGAGTGGAGACAGCGCTGGCACCGCCACCACCACCGGCGACAATCAGAGGAGCCCCGCCTGTTGTCCGATATACAAATGAACCACCGCCTCCACCTGTATTGTAGCCTACATTGAGTCTCTGACCCTGCTGGCCTACGATGATCTTTATGACCTCTCCCCTTGTCAGAGTGAATTCGCCGGACATGATAGCCCCGAGACCGCCCTGTGCATAGGATGTACTGACACCGCGCATATCGCCGCCCTGTGCACCTGCACAGGTTATCTTATATGTTCCGTCAGTCGGCACTGTCCATTCCTGAATGCCCTGTGTTGAGACGCTGAAATATGTCGGATACCATACCTCGCCTGAGTAATATGTTCCGCAGTTGGAGAATGTGGGACCATAGCGGCTGGTCTGTCCGCAATTTGTGAAGGTGTGGGATGTGAAAGAATAAAGTCCCGATGTCACAGTAAGAATTGCTGCAGCTGATGTGTCAGGGGGTGTACATGAACCTGTGACAACGCATCTGTACTCATAGCCGGACATAGACTCTGTTGTGCTAGTCTGAGTATAGCTGGTGGAGGTTGCGCCGGATATATTCGACCAGCCACCGCCTGTGTCCCTCTGCCACTGGAAATTGAGGTCTGCACCGCTGGCTGAAATGGTGAATGTCGCAGGATCGCCCTCGTCCACTGTCACATTGGAGGGATCGGAAGTCACCTCGGGGGGATCATTGACAGTTATTGCAAGGCATCTCGGCGAGGATGTTCCACATATGCTCGATGCTGTGACGCAAACATTGCCATCGGTTATTCCAAAGGTCACAGTTATCGCCTCTGTGCCGTCTCCTGCAGTTATTGTTGCACCGGAGGGGACTGTCCAAGTATAGCTTGTCGCCTCTGCAACAGAGGAAATGGAATATGTAACACCTGTTTCACCTTCACATACAATTGTAGAGCCTGTAATAACCCCCGGAGTTCCCGGCGTTGCAGTCATCACAACCGACATGCACTGTGGTGTTGAAGTACCACAGGAATTCTCCGTCTGAACACATATGTCTCCGCCCGAAGTCCCGAAATTGACGGTGATATTTGGAGTGCCTGTTCCCGAGGCAAGCACTGCGCCGGGGGGTAGTGTCCAGATATAATTGGTTGCGCCGGGTACACTGGCTATATAGTAGGATACGCCTGTCTGACCGGGACAGACAGGGCTTGTGCCTGTTATACTGCCCGGTGATGTCGGCCTGTTCAGGGAAACAGCCATGCATATGGGTGAAGAGGTGCCGCAGTCATTGTGGGAAGATGCACAGACATTGCCGTCGGTTGAACCGAACACAACATTTACCGTATTTGTGCCCATTCCCGAAGAGATCACAGCATCGGCCGGAACGCTCCAGGAATAGTAGGTAGCACCGGAGACAGGCGGAACAGAATAGGATGCTCCGGGTATACCTGTGCAGACTATCGAAGCACCTTCGATCAATGTGGGAGATGAAGGCGCAGATGAGCAGGGTGGAAGACCGCCGGATGTGACATCAACGCTGTATTGAATGAAAATCGTGTCGTCTGTTGCAGACTCTGTGATATCCGTGCCAGAGCCGGGAATAAAGCGCATGTGCTCTGTTCTGCCCGTTGGGTTTGCGCTGGAAGAGACAGACTGAACTGCATTGGCATCGACTGTGAGGTCGGTCATATTCCCCGTCTCGTCAATAAAATAGAGATGTCCGTCTGTGCTGTCGACAAAGACCTTGCCAAAAGCCGTTGTTGCCATTGGGGCAGTCCCCTCTTTTAAGGCGATTGCTCCGTCAACATCTATCCTTTCATTGGGCGTATCTATACCAAAGCCCGTTCTCGGCGAATTAACAACAAGATCATCTGTCTCGCCGGGCATACCGATCTGAAGATGTGTCGCCATTGTCTCTGTTGCTTCGCCGGGTTCTGTGGGGGGTTCTCTTCTCAGGCTACGCCTTCCAGAGTCGTTAAATGAAACTCTTTCGTCTTTAAGCTCAATCTCGTCGGATGCAATCTCCATCCAGAAAGTGGATAGCCCTCTAATACCCTCGGGTATAAAGGATATATCAGCGATATAGCCATCAACAAAGGATATATCGGATATGGCCAGTCCTGATTTGGCGACCCAGAGCACCTCATCCGTGCTTGCCTCTTCGAAGACTGTGACCTTGACACTGTGAATACCATCCAGGGGTTTACCCCCTCTGTCTGAAAATGGCCTGTCCTGTTTAAGCGCACCGAATACCGATAGCACAATAAACATAATCAAAATCGTTTTTTTCATATCCCTCCATTTTTATCGTCAATTTAGATATCCCTGCAAGATTATCAAAGCCAACACATTGAAAGGGGGATATAAGATTATCCCCCTCAAAATCTATGCAATCTCTATATCAGGGGATCAGCTCAATTGTTACATATCCATTACCTGTATTGGAGACAGAAGTGGAAATTGTTGTGCCTGAGGGGGCAATATATGAACCACCACCGCCACCGGCAGAGCATGATCCATTATATTCTCCGCCGCCACCGCCGGAATAGCCACCGCCACCACCGCCGCCATTACAGCTCTGATTTGTTGCCCCGCCTCCGCCGAAGCCGCCGTCACGAATATTTGTCACAGTGCCTGTCCCGTATCCGCCGTCCATGCCGTTTGACCAGCAATCTCCACCTGTGTGTGGCTCGCCGGAATAGCCGGCTGATCCCTCGCCATCTGTATTGAAGCCTGCACCTGCAGAGCCGCCGACCTCTGAGCCGGTTGAGCTCATGCCGGCCTGTCCCCCATTGCCGGAGCAGCCGCCGGGACCTGGTGTCGAGTTACCGGGAGCTGTATTGCCACATGTGCCTGTCGATGCATGGATATAGCTTGGATTATATGTTGTGCTTCCCCCTGCGCCGCCGCCACCACCGGCGACTATTAGAGGATTGTCGGATTCATCCACAACAAAGCTGCCACCGCCGCCGCCGGCATTGGTATTGCAGGTTATGCTCCAGTTTCCGATACCCCTCTGGCCAACAGCTATCTGCAGCACATCACCTCTGGCAAAATCGAATTCAGCAACCATAAGAGCACCGTCGCCGCCCTCTGATACGGAGTGGGAATCGTCGTTGTCACCGCCCTGCGCACCTGCACAGGTGATTCTGTATGTTCCATCTGCCGGAACTGTCCATTCCTGTATACCGCGTGTAACGACATTGAAATAAGTAGGATACCATGGTTGCCCGGAATAGTATGCGCCACAGTTGGAAAGGGTTGGACCGTCTCTGCCTGTGGCACCGCAGTTGGTAAAGGTAAAGGAAGAGAAGGTGAAAAGACCTGATGTCACTGTGAGGGTTGCAGCAGTTGAAGTATCCGAAGGGCTGCATGAGCCTGTGACAATACATCTGTACTGATAGCCGTCCATTGATTCCGTTGGGGAGCTTTCTGTATATGTCGATGATGTTCCTCCTGAAAGATCCGCCCAGGCTGAGCCTGTATTTCTCTGCCACTGATATATCAATCCTGCTCCTGTAGCTGATACAGAGAATGTTGCAGGATCTCCCTCATCAACAGAGACATCGGAGGGATGTGCTGTTATCTCGGGTGATGAATTGACAGTAACAGACAGACACCTCGCCGAGGATGAGCCGCATATACTGTTTGCAGTGACGCAGATATCTCCACCAGTTGTTCCGAAGGTGACATTTATCGCCTCTGTGCCATCACCTGCTGTTATTGTTGCACCCGAGGGAACTGTCCATGTATAGCTTGTCGCCTCTGCAACACTTGAAATAGAATAGCTCACGCCTGTCTCGCCCTCACATACCACAGAAGAACCTGTTATGACTCCAGGGATGCTCGGTGTTGTAGTCATTACAACCGGCATGCATACAGGTGTAGATGTTCCGCAGGAGTTCTCCGTCTGAACACAGATATCTCCGCCTGATGTGCCAAAATTGACTGTAATATTCGGCGTGCCTGTTCCCGATGCAAGAACTGCACCCGGTGGCAATGTCCAGATATAGTTGGTTGCGCCGGGCACGCTTGCGATATAGTAGGAAACACCCGTCTGGCCGGCACATACGGGAGATGTTCCCGTTATTGAGCCGGGGGATGTGGGTCTGTTGATTGAGACAGACATGCACCGATCGGAGGATGTGCCGCAGCTGTTGACAGCCCTTGCGCATACTGTACCGTCGGTGGAGCCGAAGACAATATTAACTGCATTGGTGCCGATGCCGGATGTGATAACTGCATCACCGGGTATTGTCCACCTGTAAAATGTCGCCGATTCAACCGGCGGAACTGCATATGCTGCACCGGGTTCGCCGGTACATACTATAGAGGCCCCCTCCATTGCATCGGGCATGGAAGGCGCAGATGAACATGGTGGCAGACCACCTGATGTGACGTCAACATTGTAGCTGATATAAATAGTGTCATTTGTTGCCGATTCTGTGACATCTGTCCCTCTGCCTGGTATTATGCGCATATGGTCTGTTCTGCCTGTAGTATATGCGCTGGATGATACCGACTGAAGTGCATTGGCGTCGACTGTCAGATCCGTGATATTCCCTGCCTCATCGATGAAATACAGATGTCCGTCGGCATCATTGACATAGACCTTGCCGACATCTGTTGTCGAGGTCGGCGAACTACCCTCTCTGATTGCAATTGCACCCTCAACATCAATTCTCTCGCTGGGTGTATCCACACCAAAACCGACCTGTGGGGAATAGACCACAAGATCGTCCGTTTCGCCGGGGCGACCGATTTTAAGGTGTGTTGCCATCTCTTCGGATGTCTCGCTGGGTTCAGTGGGGCTTTCACGGCGGAGGGCGGATGAGGTGAGCATTACTCTCTCATCTGTCAGCATTCTGCCGTCATACTCCACAGTTAGCCATAGCTCAGGTCTGTCCTTAAATGCATCGGGAACAATAGCGTCAATGTCAGTGATTTGACCATCTACTATCTCAACCCTCTCATTGGATTTCCAAAGGGCTCTCTCTGAGCTGCTGGTCTCGAAAACTGTGATCTGAACTTCTATCAGCTGGTCAGTTGATAAGTCAATCTTTGACCTCTGCTCAAAGCCGCCAAACAAGAATGAGACAAGTAAAACCAAGACAAACAACCTTTTCATGAACAATCTCCTCGAAATTTTTCAGATAAAATCTTAAACCCTCCACTTATTATATAAATACCTGAATCTAAATCTTCAAAGTTCTTTATTGAAAACAACAGCGTCACCCCCAAGGATGACGCTGTCTCTTTAAAACTATGCCCTGTCAGACAAGGCAGAAAAGGCCATCGTTTGCTCTTACAGCTTTTCTATAGTGACATAGCCGTGACCTGTATTGCCGCCTGTGGTGTTGGTCTGGCTTGTGCCGCTGTTGTATGAGCCGCCACCGCCGCCGCTGCCGTCATTAGACGAGGATGAGTTTCCTCCGCCACCGCCGCCGCGATAGCCTCCGCCACCGGCACCGGAGTCATATCCTCCTCCGCCACCGCCAAAGCCGCCCTGGAATGAGCTGCTGCTTCCGCCATAATATCCGCCTACACCACCATTGCGGAAGGAATTGCCGCCGACCTGGCTGTTGGAGCCGCCGTTGATATAAAATCCGCCGCCGCCGGCACCTGGGCAATATCCCGATCCTGCCGTGGCAATCATGGCATCTGAAGTTGCGCCATTTCCGTGTGTATTTCCTGTTCCGTCACGCCCATTGTTTGTCGCCTGACCGTCGGACTGGCTCTGTGTGAAGTATGTGCCCGTATTCTGCCCGGAAGATCCGCCGCCACCTGCAACTATAAGGGGAGATGTAGTCCCAAGGCTTGTACCTGTGGCAACAAAGGTTCCACCACCTCCTCCTGCATAGCTACTTGCAGTACCCATCTGTCCCACGAGAATGAAGAGTATATCACCCCTTGAAAGGTCGAAAGTCCCTGCAATCAGAGCACCCCGGCCATAATTGCTCGTTGACGAAACAGCAGACTGCGCCCCTGCACAGGTGATCCTGTAACTGCCGTCCGAAGGGACTGTCCATTCCTGAATGCCCTGAGTAGTCATGTCGAAGTATGTGGGATACCAGACCTCGCCTGAATATTGTGAGCTGCAATTCGAGAGTGTGGGGCCATATCTGCCCGTTGCACCGCAATTTGTGAAGGTGTGATCTGTGAAATCATACAAACCTGTTGAGACAGAGAGCACTGCAGCAGAGGATGTATCGGAAGGGCTGCATGATCCGGAGACTATACATCTGTATCGATAGGTATCCATGCCTGCTGTTGTTGCGCCAATTGTGTAGGAATCGGAATCTGTGCCTACGCTGCCCCAGCTTGAACCTCCATCTGTGGACTGCTGCCATTGATAGGACAAGGATGCACCTGTTGCAGTGACATTGAAGGTCGCAGGGTCGCCCTCGTCAACCGATTGATCTGTGGGGCTTGATGTTATCTCAGGGGCCATATTGACTGTTACTGCAAGGCAGCGCGGCGATGATGTGCCACATATGCTCGTTGCTGTCACACAGATATTACCGCCAGTTGTGCCGAATGTGACAGTTATCGCCTCTGTGTCGTCACCTGCTGTTATTGCTGCGCCTGAGGGGACTGTCCATGTATAGCTTGTCGCCTCTGCAACGGTGGATATGGAATAGCTCACATCCGTTGCGCCCTCACATACAATATTCGAGCCTGTGATGACTCCGGGCATGGCAGGTGTGGCTGTCATGACAATGGGCATGCAAACAGGTGTGGATGTTCCACATGAGTTCTCAGTCTGTACACAGATATCGCCGCCGGATGTGCCGAAATTAACTGTGACATTTGGTGTGCCTGTGCCGGAGGCAAGGGAAGCCCCGGGGGGCAATGTCCATACATAGTTTGTCGCGCCGGGAACGCTGGCAATATAATAGGAAACCCCCGATTGCCCCGGGCAGACAGGGCTTGTCCCTGTGATACTGCCGGGTGAAGTGGGCCTGTTGATGGCTACTGCTGCACAGACCTGTGCTGAACTGCCGCAGGCATTCATAGCACGGGCGCAGACATTGCCGTCTGTTGAGCCGAAAACAACATTTACCGCATTTGTTCCTATGCCGGATGTAACCACAGCATCGGCTGGCACAGTCCACGAGTAGAAGGATGCACCCTCCACAGGAAGAACTGCAAAGGCAGCCCCTGGCTCGCCTGTACAGACAATAGACGCTCCTTCGATATGTGTAGGTGCGGATGGGGCAAAGCTGCAGGGAGCAACACCGCCTGAGGTTACGTCAACATTGTAACTGATATATATTGTGTCATTTGTTGCCGATTCTGTGACATCTGTCCCTCTCCCGGGTATTATGCGCATATGGTCTGTTCTGCCTGTTGTGTATGCGCTGGATGATACGGATTGAAGTGCATTGGCGTCCACTGTCAGATCTGTGATATTCCCGGCCTCATCGATGAAATACAGATGTCCGTCGGCATCGTTGACATAGACCTTGCCGACATCTGTTGTCGATGTTGGGGAGCTGCCCTCTCTGATGGCAATAGCACCGCTTACGTCAATCCTCTCGCTGGGTGTATCCACACCGAAGCCAACCTGTGGGGAATGGACAACAAGGTCGTCCGTCTCGCCGACTCTGCCTATCTGGAGATGGGTCGCCATGTCTTCTGAAGTTTCGGCGGGTTCTGTGGGGGTTTCCCTTCTCAGGCCAGAACCCTTGATCTGTATTCTCCCTTCAGATGAAAGGGGAATATCCCCACCGAGTTCAACCCAGAGTTCATCGTTCTCGAGGAGGTATTCGGGGAGAATGTCAAAGATATTAACCATCATGCCCATTTCAATCGTCAGTGTAATAGCAGGAATCTGCCATACTTCAGTTCCGCCTGTACCCTTGTCATATATTTTGACAGAGCTGAGGTAACGCCCCTCGAGAATTTTGCCATCCCTTGAGGTGAGAAGCTCTTTCTGCTCAAATCCTGCAAGGGCAATAATTGACAGAAGAAGAATCAATGCTGCTTTTTTCATAGTATCTCCTTAAAATTTTGTTCAGCATATATAAACGTTTTATGAGTCTGTCTCAAAGAATTATTTACGCTTCGCACCTATTAAAATGAAGCCCGAATATTCGAATTTCAGGCCTTTTTAGAGAAGAAACAAAGGGACACTCATTTGAGTGTCCCTTTGATCGAAATGTTGAAATGATGTTACCAGCTTATGATGACCTGTCCGTTGCCTGAGCGACCACCTGTTGTCAAAGAGCCGCCTGTAACGCCTCCGATATAGCCTGAACCGCCGCCGGCTGCGCCGTATGCTGCACCCGTTCCTCCGCCGTACCAGCCTCCACCGCCACCTGCATTGTGATAGTCTCCTGTGCCTCCGCCTGCTCCGAATGTGCCAGGGGCTGTTGAACCATAGCAACATCCTGCTGCGCCTCCTGCGACCTGCGTACCACCGTGACCGCCTGTATAGCCGCTCTGATCTGCACCGTCCTGGCCTGTTGTTCCGCCGCCGTTACCGCCGTTGGAGGGATAGGAACCATAGGAATCTCCACCGCCTCCGCCTGCAACGATGACCCTGTCTGACAGGGATGTGCCACCAAAGCGGATATCCGTTCCACCGCCACCGCCACCGCCATAGGTTGCGCCTGCACCGCCGCCGTTCCAGCCGGCTGTTGTCTCGCCGCCCTGTCCGCCGACATAGACATAAAGTATATCGCCCGAGGATACGGCAAGATCGCCCTGGGCATATCCGCCTGTTCCTCCTGAATGCCCTCCCTGTGCGCCCCAGCACTCGATATGCACGGAGCTTAGCCCGGAGGGTACTGTCCATGTCTGCTGTGAGCCAGTGTAGTTGAATGTCACACTGCCCGAGGGTATGCCTATCTCCACTGTATCGCAAAGCTCATCTGATGTGCCGCAGGAATTTGTGGCCTCAACACAGATATAGACATCTGTGCCTGTGGAAAAACCGAAGTCAACAAGAACGCTGCTGCCCGTTGCGGAGCCGTCTATGGAAGCATCGCCGGATACTGTCCACAGATAGCTGTCCGCACCTGCCACAGGGGTTACAGAATATGTCTCGTCATTTGCGCCGGGGGCAACTACGGCACTGCCAGATATACCCCCTGAAAATTCAGGAACTGGAATCACAGTCAGAGTGGCGGATGCCGATGTTGCAGCCGGAGAACATGCGCCGCTCACAACACATCTGAATTCTGAGCCGTCTATAGTGCCGGATATGTCTGTTTGTGTATATGATGACGAGGTCGCACCGGTTATGGGCATCCAGCCGCTGCCGCCATTGACAGACCACTGATAGGAAAACGGCCCTGTGCCCGAAGCTGTCACAGAGAAAGTTGCATCCGTGCCTGTGCACTGTGTGACATCAGCCGGGTCTGTATCTATGGAAGGCGGAGTGGACACCACCACAGTAGCAACCTCGACAATAGAAACGCAGCCATGACCGTCTGTGACTGTGAGCTGATATTCCCCTGCATTGTCTGCAGTTGCTGATGTAATTATCGGTTCCTGCACTATGGACGTAAAGCCGTCAGGGCCTGTCCAGCTGTAGGAATAGGGCGGTGTTCCGCCTGTTGCGCTGCCCGTCAGGGTTATATCGTCGCCGGGACAGACAGGGCTTGTCGCCGATATATCGGCTACGGGAAGCTCATAGACTGTGACCAGCACAGGCCCATCTGTGTCCGTACAGCCATTTGCGTCCGTCACCTCGAGTGTCAGATTGTATACACCTGCCGATGCACCGCCGACATCGAAGGTCGGGTTTGCGCTGCCTGTGCTGGAAAGATATGGTGCGCCGGAGCCTGTCCAGTTATAGGCATATGGCGGTGTGCCCGATGTAGCTGCGGGTGAGCCGCCGAGTGTCGGATCTGTTCCGCCTTGGCATTCCGCTGCATTTGAGCCTGCATTGGCAACTGGAGAGCCGAGGAAGCTGACCATATAGTCGGTAGTCCCCTTGCAGCCCCACTCGTCCACCACTGTCAGCTCATAAGTCTCGCCCCTTGTCACCTCATACATCTTGGAACAGGGTCCGGGTGACCAGCAGTATTTTTCATAGCAGCCATCGCCATAGAGCACAACAGGCTGACCTGAACAACCGCCTGAAGGTGGATATGCCTCTATCGATGGCGTGGGAAGGGGATGCACTGTTATCGCAAAGAGATATTGCGAGCTTGCGCCCTCAGAGTCAGTTATTGTGTATACAAGATTATATGTACCTGCCGATGTCGCCAAAAAGGTAGGGTTGGGGATATCAGATGCGGAAAGGGGAGATGTATCGCCGGTCCATGCGTGGGTGTAGGATGGGCTGGATGCGTCTATATGTGCGCCGATGTGTATGGACTGGTCAACACAGGCATGAACCTGCTCTGTGCCGATGGCTGCAATGAGTCCGCCGCCTGCCACTGCCGTCTCCTCAAGCAAATCCGTTGCTACGCCCCCTTCGTCCATATAGTATAGATGGCCGTCTACGTCATCGACATAGACCTTGCCGACATCCGCTGTTGCTGTAGGTGCTGCACCCTCCCTTATCCCGATAACTCCGTTTATGTCCACGCGCTCAGAAGGTTCTGTGACGCCAAAGCCTGTTCTCGGCGAGTGGACCACAAGATCATCCGTTTCACCGGGATTGCCTATATTAAGATGTGTCGCCATAGTCTCGGATATTTCGCCGGGATCATCGGGGGTAGCGCGGCGCAGTGGTGTATATCGGACAGGTTCATCGGTCAGCCTTCTGCCGTCCTGTCGAATATCTATGTATAGCTCTCCATCTAAGTATGCCGGTATAATTTCATCGAGATTAACCGGGCTGCCGTTCTCCACCCTCAATGACGGAAGGCTGCCGTCGGTTGTGCCTGTCCAGACCAGATCGGTCATTTCCCTGTCGCTGTATGCAAGAATAGACACCCTCAAAAGTCCATTACACGCCCTTCCTTCTCCGTTCATAAGGGCAGGCGTCCCAAAAGCCATGCCAAGAATGACAAACAGTATGCAGATTCGCTTCATCTTCCTCCAAGTTTAAATATTCCAATTCATATATAAACACAAAGGGAGGGTTTTGGGAAGTTATTCTTTGATTAATTGTGGCAGAGCCATCTCCGTGGTTCGAAAAGTGCCCCCTTCAGGGTGCCAAGAGAGGAGAATCAGGATTCACAGGATTTGAGGATTTACAGGATAAGAGGATAGCGAAATCTTGATTCTCCCAATCTGTCTTCAATCCTATAATCTTGAAAATCCTGATTCAGACTCCCCATCTTTGCCCCTTCAGGCATAGCACGTATTCAACCAAGTTTCTCGTGCTCGTGTCCCCTTCGAGAACCTCAGGGCAGGCCTTCGAGAGCTTCAGGGTTCAATAAAACCGGACATTGAGGTTCTCGAAATGACCGGTTTGTAACCAGTTAAGAAGTTCTTTTCGTCATCAATTTCTATAGCCTCAGGGTACGTTGTGTTTTAAGATGTACCCTTCGAGAGCCTCAGGGTACGTTGCTTATCTAATCAAAACAGCCTTCCCATCAACAACCACATCCCCCACAACCGCGCGCACAATATAGACACCGCTTGGGACATCTTCCCCTGCATTCCAGAGGCGATCCTTGCCGAGGTCGGCGACCATGCGCCCCCTCGTGTCGTGTATGGTGACGGTGGCTTTGTCGGGGGCTGAGATGCGGAGGGTGGAGTTGAAAGGGTTGGGGTAGGTCTTTAGTTCAAGCTCTTCTGGTTTATCGTAATAGCTGCATTGCCCTGAGAAGGACATGTCGAGTAGATATGATTTCACTAACATCGTATCTACATATCGCAAAACCTCACTGTGTTTTGTAAACACATAGAGTATTGAATCCATAACAACAACATCGTAGTAATATTCATAGTGGTCACCAACTGCATCAGTATTTCTAAACCGAGCCATTACATCAATTGCCGATGTATCGGCGACATTAACAAGGGCAAAATTGTCCGAGCATGAAAGAAACAAAACAGTGTCATTTACAGCTTGAATAAAACTGGGCGGGTAGTCAAAACTACTTATCTCAAATGTCTTTCTTACCTCTGTATATGCAAAAGCTGAATCCATATAGAATATAGACAAATGTGGGGTAAGACCGAAGTACAAATCACCGGCCTTTACAAGACCTTTTATCGATCCATAGTACTCCGTCCAGTCGAGCTGCCATGGAGAGTATGCATAGTCCTCCGTGATGTCAATTGGATTGATAAATCCATCATAGATTCTCCTGTCGGTATCCACCATAACTTCATTAGGTACAAGAATATATGGATAGATATCTGGGTCAACTACGCTCAGGTATACATTATGCCAGGGTTTCTGAAAGGTGGTTACATAGAAGGGATTGGTGGAGTCTGAAATATTAATGACATTGAGTCTGGATGCATCTCCAATGAGAAGAGTATCGAGAAAATGAAGTTGATTTGAAACTCTTCCCGAAACAGAACCAAGAGAATCAAAAACTAAAGGATTGCTCACATCGTAGAACAACTGATGTTCAGCATTACAAACAACAGCGAGATTGCCACGAACAATGATATCGCCAAAATGCTCATACCCAGAAGATTCCAAGGCTGTAGTTTCTAAATCAATATACCCTGATCCGTCTACCTCAAGAATGTATATATGATTTCTTCCAGGAAAATAAATATACCCTTGATTGTATGCCAACCCTGAATTCCATTCACCAACATACCCTGTATAAGGACACTCCCATTCATCCACCAACTCCAAATTACAATACTCATCTGCAAAGACGGGCAGCACAGCGGCAAGGACTATCAAAATAAATACAGATTTTCTCATATATCACCCCTCAAGAATATTATTCTATTACATGGGTAATATAGCGTTTTTGGGTGGGGAGGGGCAAGGGGAAAATAGCATGATTAATTAAATAAGGGCGCACACACAGGAGCTGATACGGACTTCCCAGTCCATAGCCCATACAACACGTTTCATTATAATGGCTTATGTAGGGGCTGACCCGTGTGTCTGCCCTCTTCCTTCCGTAAATGTTCAAAAACCCAATAAACGAATGTAGGGAACGGACATTCTTATGGCCGTTCCTTATACGACCTCACCCCCGACCCCTCTCCTTAGCAAGGAGAGGGGGCAAGAGAAAACGCCGGCGATGATGGTCGTGTACCCTTCGAGAGCCTCAGGGTACATTGTTTATCCAATCATAACAAAAAGAGTGCCGTCATATCCCCCTCAGTAATGCAGCCCTTCGATTCACTGCTATAATGAGCCTGCAACCGGTTGAAATGAAAAAGGAGGAAATGTGAATCAAATCGAAGGAAATGAAAACCCCAATGGCGACGATGTGCAGCCCACAGAAGATGCCGGTCCAAACAGGCATGGGGTCGACAGCCGGGACTTCGAGACTCTCCTTGAGGAGAAGAGAAAGGCCAATGGCGAGGCCAAAAAATGGCGCAAGACCCTGGAGGCTATCACGGACATGACAGGACTTTCCAGAGATGAGCTGATCGAAATTGCACAAAAGGGCGATACAGAAGGGCTGAAGGCACGGTTTCAGGGTCTGGGCAGCGAGCTTAGAAGCGAGAACACAAGGCTGAGAAGAAGAATAGACCTCATGGAGATGAAGGCCTCCACAGAATATCTGGACACACTCGAAGGCATCTGGCAGCTGCCGGAGAATGTCGAGCTGACAGGCGAGGAGTTCAGAGATAAATATGCACCGCTCTTTGTGGCGGAAAGGGCAATCGAAATCAAGGGCGGCAAACCCTCCTCCAAAAGCCTCTCGTCCCTGAGAGACGAGGCAAGGCGCAGGGGGGATGTCCGCAGAATGCTGTCACTGAACAGAGGAAAGGAAAATAGATGAGCACAGAGATTTCACCGGTCGTCCTCTCGGGCGATCTGGACAATATGGTGAGGGATCTCCGCGAGGAGTTCACAACGGTTCTCGGCATGGGTTCGGGGCTTCTGTCCCTTCTCGCAGAGGAGGACAGGGAATTTTACGGCGACGGAGGCAAGCTCCAGTGGCTGGAGGATGTCGAGGAAAGGGAGACAGACACCCTCGACAACGGCGCAGCAGTCCTTGCAGCCGATACATCCTTTGGCGTGTCGAATGTCGGCAGGTTCTATATCAATATGATAATAAAGTTCCGCGACCACGACGAGACAATGCGCATCACGGCGGTTGACCACGGCGCAAGCACCCTGACAGTAGTAAGGGAAGAGAATGGCATCTCCGCACCGACAACTGTAGCAGACGGTTCGGACATAGACATAGTCTCCCGTCCTGTGATGGAATACAACAGGGCAAATGAGGTCACAGCCTATGAGCCGACCATCGAGTACAACTACTATGAGACCTTCCGCGAGGACCTCCCATTCTCCGAGAGGGTGGCTAATTCCCGTATGTTCGGCTTCCGCACAGGCGATGACTTCATCGACTACAATGTGGAACGCTGGCTCAGAAGGCTTCGTTCCCGTTTGGCAAGGGCCATTGTCTGGGGCGAGAGAAATGTCGGCGGATCCTCTTCGCCTTCCCGCATGAGGGGCGCATATACATGGCTGCGCCAGACCGGCACAAATAAGTCCGATGCAACGGGCGCAGCCCTGACATCGACAATGGTCAATAATCTCCTTGAGTCCATATATCTCGACGACGGCGATATGCGTGACCTCGTACTGTACATGGACACAGTTCAGGCGCGTAAGATGGCGCAGTTCAACACACATGTCGCCAATAGAATGGAGACCGTTGACTTCGACTCCCGCATAGCTTCCGGCGCAACAGGTGTAACCCTTTTCCACTCCGACCTTGAGCCTGTGGGAATGCCGACAATAGTCGTTGACAAGGAAGCACCAAAGGGCGCAGTCATGGCACTGAATGTCCGCAAGATGCGACTTGTATATGGCCCCAAGGGCAGGCTTGTCGAGTGGGATTCCAAGCCCAAGGATCTGCCTCCCGATGCACAGCGCAGAGGGCTGATCATGACATGCTCCCTCCTGATGCAGGATCACAAATACAGCCACGGACTCATCTACAACGCCAAGAAGACACTGTAAGGAGGGGCTATGCCATTTTCAAATGACTATCAGGTGATGGATCAGGACAGATATAATGTCACAGCCCTTAATATTGGGGGCTTCAGCGCAGATGACCAGAAACCGCTTTTCTGTGTGCCGCCCCATCAGGCAGGGATAAAAGGCGTGTCCATTGTCGATGTCGTCCTCGTTTCTGACACTGCAACATCAGGCTCGGGAGCAACCAAGAAATACGATTTCCAGATAAAGGACAAGACCAATACAAAGGATCTACTCGCAACGGCAGTTACAACAAACAGCAATGAGATAGCTGCAGACAGCGCATATCACATTACTCCCGACCAGAACAATGTCAGCCTCGGCAAAGACACTGTCCTCGAGCTGGACATTGCCGTGGAGGACGCAGGCGGATCGCCCACAGACCTCTCCTCTGCAGAAGTAACGGCATACATACTCTGGAGATGGGAAGTATGATCCCATTTGGCACCACAGACACACCCGACCATCTGATTGACGACGGAAAGACAAGGATACGTTTTCGGGACGGGGTATTTGGTGCAGAGAGGGGGGAGGAGCTTCGGCTCCTCCTCCACAATGGCAGGACTTTCCCTCTGATGAATATCAAGGCCGATATCAAGGGACATCTGCCTGAGTTGAGAAAGGGCGAGCTGAAAAGGTGGCTGGAGCTTCTCGGCGAGCGGACAGACGGCAAGAGGGCAGAGCTTGTCGAGAGACTGACAGACATATACAGAAAGGATGACGATGACATATAGAATAATGAGAGAGAGAATGGAGATGGGCTGGTTTGTGCTGATAATATTCGGTCTGGCCTTTCTTCTCTTTGCAGAGGACTGCGAAAGTCCTGTTGCCATGCACAGCTTCACAGGGATGGAAGTCTGTTCCCTTCACGTGGCAAGCGGTGCAGAGATAGACAGCAGCCTTGTAGTAGGTGGCGACCTTGTTGTCGGTGGGAGCATTATCGGCGACATGGATTCGCTGACCATTGGCACAACCACCATTTCCGGCGATGAAGCAGGTATTCTCGATATATTCGCAGATTTCATGGACTCAATCACGTATTCGGACAGCCTTCTCATAGGCTGGAAGGCAGCCAAGCCCGAGACACTCGTGGATGTGAGGTAGATATATGTGGGATTCCATAACCCTCTATGAGATCGACACAGAGGACGGCGTGAACGAGCTTGCAGACTTCGAGCCTGTTCTCGCTGCATCGGCGGATGGCTCTGAACATACTGAGGTGAAAGCACGGCTGGCCGATGACCTCCGAAACAGGCTGCGCCACATCGATGAGAAGGGCAAGGATGTCTATGGCGAGGACTTCGACATACTCGACAATATAGCCAATCCATCTGTGCTTAAAGTCCCTGCTGTCTATGCAGCCCTTGAGATGATATTCCGGGGGAAGTCCGTGTCCCATCTGGACACCTTCGCCAAAAAGGCAGAGATGTACGGCGATCTCTATCCCAAGGCTCTGGATTCGGCTGCAAGAAGGCTGAACTGGACTGTGGACATGGCGAAAAGACGCACAGGCAGAATAACCATAACACGCTGAGGTAAAAGAAGATGACCAAGGTTCTGACACTGATAGAGTCCATAGCCGATATTCTTCGCAATCTTGAAGACGAAGAAGGCGCGACCATGTTCAGCAATGTGAATATGGGCTTCTTTCCGCCTGACAAGTCCAGTAATTTCCCGATGGCTGCCATAGGTGTGCCTGAAGAGGGCGGTTTTCAGAGCGAGAAGGGGCTGGCTGTCGAGGGCGTGGAGATGATACTGCCTGTTTTCGCCTATTTCTACATAGAGAAGACAGAGGAGGCAAACAGCAGGCTGCTCGGCTTTCTGCAAAGGCTGGTCTATGACATTGAGGACATGAAATTCACATGGTTCGATCCAACGGTTCACGTCATAGCAGGGGATTTCAGAATAGGCGATGTACTGAGGGAAATGGGTCACGAGGGCTATGAGCTGGAGCTGCTGCCGCCCTTCTACGGCATAAGGCTGGAGCTGAGGGTACGCATCAATGACAATTCCATGTAGGACATACATGATAGTTGTAGGGGCGTGCCCGTGTGCGCTCATGTTCGCATAAATGACAATTCTATATAAAACATAAAACATAATCGTAGGGGCGTGCCCATGTGCGCGCCCAGTTCGCATCAATGCATTTCAAGATAAGGAGAAATAATGGCAGAAATTCTAAGGGTCCCGGAGGCAATGCGGGGCGATATAAAGCTCATCCGCCACATAGGCGATGTATGGATGAGGACGAATATAAAGGTGAAGGACAGCCTGGCAGGATACGGCACAAGGCAGGTCGATATATACATGGGCTGTCTCAAGGACAACTGGAAGCTCAAATCCACAGTAGGCACAGAGGAGATACCCTTCTCCTGCACAAGCGGTGCATTCACACTTTCCAAGGACAAGCGATATTCCGTTGAGATAGGCACAAAGAACCTGCCGCCCCTTCTGATGGCTGCTGTTATGGGCATGAAGATCTCACAGTATTTCGAGGGCACAACAGAGAAGGTACTTGTCGAGGAAAAGCTCACGCTACCCCTTTCCATAGAGTCAGAGGGCGACGGTTCTTCGACAATATCCCTTTCGCCGACTATCACGGATGCCGACCACATCGTCAAGATAGTATCCATGAGACGTAAAAAGGACAAGTCATGGTGGTCGCTTTCCAGCTCAGCCAGCGAGACGGACAGGACATTCACCCTGTCAGGTGACGCCCTTGGAACTCCCTCCATCAATTTTGAATATTCCCTCGGAACAGAGCTGACAGACGGCGAGGAGTTCACCCTGATAGTGCAGCATCAGCGGACAATGACAGCAGATGACTTCGTCCTCCGTGAAGACGGCACAACCTTCCCCAATTCAGCGGATTTTGTTCTCTCATGGCTGACAAAGGTTGAGTCTGGCGCAGAGCGCGGCAAGAAGGGATGCCTGATAGCAAAGGTCAATAACTGTATGCGCACAGGCGACTTCGATCTCGGCGGCGATGCACAGGAGATATCAGAGGGCAAGCTGGAATATGCTGTCAATTTCGAGGAGGAGGGCGATGTCGAGCTTCACTTCGCCTGGCTCTCATAGATACAATATCCCTGCCATAGATGCGCAGGACAGTCAATCATGGCCAAAGGGGAGGGAGTTAAAGCTCTCCCCCCTTGTCCCACTGGTCCGAAGGCGTGTCTTCAATCTCCTGTACGGCGCATGGGAATCACTGCCCACAGGTGACAGGGAGGCCTTCCTGAATATGTCCATAGACGGCAGGGATGTGATAGAACCCCTTTTACGGCTCTTCGCCTTTCTGGAGAAGAACGGACTTCTCGAACGATTCCTCGCCAATGTCCTCTGCCCTCTTGAAAGTGGCGAAATGGACAAGGATATATCGGAGATTGAGGGCTTTCTATCGCGTAATATCGAGCTTTCAGAGGAGGTAAAGATTTATTGGGATTTTTTTACCTCGCCCTGGGCGGTGGAGACCCTGAGGACACTCCGCTCTATCCTGGATACCACGAAGAAACAGCAATCACAGGCAGAGACATCATAGAGTCCGGCAGAAAGAGGCTGCGCAATATGCGAATGATAGAGCTGAACCTTTCGCGCGAAACAGGCATATCCCTTGACGAACTTGACACTCGATGGAGTGAGACTGCCGTCATTGACATGTGGCACAGCCTTATGGAATCCCGGGGCATAGACATAAGGGGCAGCAGGGAAAAGGCCATGGACGAGGGTTTTACAGCCCATGAGCTGAAAATGGCAGCGGAAAAAAGGAGAAATATATGAAAGAAGACAGAATACTCTCCGAGAACATAGCCGGCCTTGGTGATGCCATTGGCAGCCTCTCCGAGGAGGCATCCGGGCTTTTCGCCAGCCTTGAAGAGCTGATCCCTGTGGCAGGGGACAAGGGGCAGGAAGACAATGGCCTAAAGGGGGCTATTGACAGGCTGATAGCCACCCTTGAGAGAGGATTCCCACAGGGCAGGATTGAGAAAAGTCGGGATAATACCATTAGAGAAGTAAGGGCAGACAGCCGTGAAAAAAGTTACAGTGACCAGATATCTCAGTATCAGGCTAACAGCTCTCTCAGCATTGAACAGTACACGAGCATTTCCAATACAGCAGGGCAGGTGATATCATCCCTTGTTCAGCGAGACGGCGAGACTGTCAGGGAGATAATGCGGAGCAATCTGCGTTCAATGATAGGGTATGTGGAAAAGCAGGTGGAGATGGCGATGATAGCCTCCGGCGCGAGGACCCTTATCTCAGGTGGCGTTCTTGGCTTCGGCGAGCTGGCAAAGATGGCTGCGCTCAAGGCGGGCTTTGCAACACTCAAGGCGAGTGTGGCTTCCTTTGACGATGGCGGCATTCCAGTCAAGGACGGCCTTGCCATGCTTCACAGAACAGACGTGACCCTGAACCCCACAACGGAGAATCCCCTGATGAACACCCTTGTCGAAAGGCTGTCAGAGGCAGGGCAAAGTAACGGATATCAGGCCATATATATGGACGGAAAAAAGGTAGGCGAGATCATGATAGATCGCATATCCCGAAGGAACAAGACCTTGCCGAGGGGCAGGGACGTCTTCGATGAATCGAGGTGGAATTGATGCTATCGGTCAAGATACAGAGATTGCAGCTCAAATATCGCTCGGGCGATCCCCTGCCCCCCTTGATAGAAATCACAGACAGAATAGCCATAGACGGCATAAAGTCCATAGAGGAACGCATGGAGACAGGCAGATTTGCACTGACAGCCTCGGATGTCGAGCTTTCAATGGTCAACTTCGACAATATGATCGATGGGGAATACGTGGATGACGGACTGATTACATATATATACTGGCAGGGCAGCGAGATATTCCGGGGAATCTCCTATTTTGAGGACTTCTCCTTCGAGGACGCACCAATGCGCTATGTCAACTGGACTGCATATTCGTGGATCAAAAGACTGCGCAGGGAGATGATTTCCTCGTGGAAAAGCCCCATGAATATAAGTGATATGCTCGATGATGTCTCGGCTATGATAGGCTCTGTCAAAGGCAGACCTTCCTTTGGCAGCAGCTATTTCGACCTCACAGGTGTCATCGATATGGACTTCGATCTGGAACTGGGCGATGAGAGACCCCTCGACGGATGGAACTACAACGATGTCTGGCGTGACCCTGTGACAGGCGCATTCTATGCACTCAAGTATAATGCAGACTCGGAGAGAATAGAGCTGTATATCCCCCAGGGCGAGGGCAGCCATGAGCTTATCAAGTCATGGGCTGTGACCGCCATAGGCATGACAATAGACAGGGTGGAAAGGCTCAGCTTCATTCGCTCTATTCTCTCGCCCAATCACATTATCGCAGTCTATTTCCAGTACAGATATGTGGACGAATCCGGCCGCTATCACACAACAGCAAAGGCAGCACTCACAGACATAGACGACCTTGCTTTCGATTACTGGGCATTCGTACCCCTCCACCCTGAAAGACTGTATGTGACAGGGCTTTCAACACCTGTGGATGCTGGAAGTCCCGTAATTTCCGATGGTCAGCACATATACACAGTTGAAGGGGAAGAAGGGGGCAGCATCTATCTGACAAAGAGGACTGCATCGGGTGCAGCCATAGGCAGAGCAGATCTCTCGCCCCAACCTGAAGGCATATCGGCCATAGATGCGCCCCACAGGGATACAATCGTCTATCATGACGGTAGCAGATGGCACTGGTTTCGCTGGGAAGGGTCGGGCGAAGGCACAATAAAGACCGGTCATGCCCTGCCAGAGCGTGAATATATGCGCATCTATCCCACTGCCCACGAGGATGACGCACTCTGCGGACGCTATCACTACTATATCTGGCGCGACCTCCCGGGCATCGCAGACCTCGACGAGTGGACAACAAATGACCCGGTATTCATACTCCTCTCCGCCATGGAATACGAGGACACAAGCCTTGAGGACATTCTCATAGACATCGCCCAGCTATGGAACGGGCAGGTATTCCTGAGGGGCGATCAGCTCCACATAGTCAACAGGGGCAAGCATCGTGGAGAGGCTGCTATATCCGAGGACTATATCGAGAATGACGGCTATGACAGGACATTGATCGGCGAAGGGCAACCCTTTTTGAGCCTCCATTCAAAGGGCATATCTAAGGGCGAAAGAGCTGCATACAGGACATTGCCTGCCACACTTGAACGATTCTACAAACAGGAGGGCAACTGGATGGAAAGGACGCTGCGCATACCGCTTTCCATAGGCAGGGAAATCGGGCTGGGCTTTCGGGTGATTGTCGGCGGAACAGGTGAACAGGGCATTGTCATAGCCCGTGAGCTGGGCTTCTCCAAAGACGGGCAGATGGCAGAGCTGACAATCGAGAGGAGAATATAGTGGAAAGAACATTCTTTGGAAATATTGTAACATCATCGTCGGAGGACTCCGCTGTTCTCCCGGGCAAAATAAAGGTCTCGGACATGGGCAGCTTCTATTTTGACGGGAAATATGTCCTCATTGAGGGGCCGAAATGGGTGGCTGCCTCCTCGGACTATGACTTCGAGAGCTTGTCCCTTAAGAGACTGCGCCAGGTTAGGGCATATAGGGCGAGCTGGGAGATCAGGCTGGCCTTCCTTTCACGAAAATCCATGAAAGAGCTGATGGACCTTGAGAGCATAATGGAGAACAGCGGTCATAGCTTTGATTCTGTGAGGGGTGCCATAGCAAAAAGGCGTTTCTATCTCACGCCGCCGGGGGACGCTACAAGGCCGACCATCGAAGTGGTCAAGGTCTCAGACCCCAAGGTGGACACAGAGCATTTTGGCGGAAAATACATCGGCTACAAAGGGTTATCGCTGACTGTGGAGAGCGTCACGCTCTTTGAGACCAAGAGATTGCCGAAGGTGGAGCCGATTCCGGCTGTGCTGCCTCTGGACGGTCTTCTGTCGTGGAGCTGGGCAAGCCCGGACCTTGAAGTCTTTGCATAGTTTTTAACATTAAGGAGAAAAATGCCAGAACAGACCAATAGATTCGAGTATATGGGACCGAAGCTCACAGGCGAAGGCACAGAGCGTGCCGGCATATATGCCTGTCGCTTCACAGATGGCTCCTATGCCGATGCAGGTGCAGCCTTTGTTTTGGGCGAGAACGAGTGGTATGAACTTGTGGAGGACAATCCCGAGGGCAGCCCATACAGCTATTTCTATGGAGATATTCCAAAGGGCAGATACCGCCTTCAGGTCAAGGACGACTCAGGTGGTGCGCCTTCATTCACGACAATAGGACATAAGGAGAATGTCCACCACTCAAGTCAGGACATGGAGAATCACATAACAGACGATGATCCGGATATGCGCCACGAGACAACGTCAATAGCAGTTCCCGAGTCCGATACCGCCAGGCTGGGCAGCACACTCGATGAGCTGATAGACAATATCGCAGGCTCAGAATGGGATCAGGCAACGGATAATTCCCTGAAGACTCACCTCGACGACAGCATCTCCGCCCACGATGCAACAGCCATCACATGTTCCATAGGTGTATTCACCGATGTTGACTCCGTCCTCGATGACCACGAGACCCGTATATCCGATCTTGAGACAGGCAGTGCAGTCACCCCAACCGGCATTGAGGACTTCCACGGCGACATGGGCATAGACATTGCATGGCAACCGCAGGATATACCGGGTATAGAATATGCCTTCCGCTATATATGGAAACACAGAGGTGAGACAGTCCCCGACGACGAGACAGACCTCGGCCATCAGCGCAGGGAGCTTGCGCCGGAGACAACTGTATTCTATCGCTCAAGACGTTATGACCTTTCATCCAATGTGAACAGGGATCTTGTGCTTTACTATGCTGTGGGCGCAAAGGGCAGGGCAGACAGCGACTTTATCTGGTCAGCTGTGGAGGCGATAGATGTCACACTCCCTGAATACAATCAGGAGTTCACAGGGGTTCTCAATGGACTTCAGCTCTGCTCCGGCGGAGGCAGCGCATCTGTCTATGCCCTCGACTCAATAGAGATAGGCTCTGACGAGAACTGGCCCGAGGCTGTCCTGACAGACGGCATCCCGACGGATGGCTATCTGCGCATTCCCTTTCAGGTACACTCTGTCACTGTGACCGCCATCGAGATTTTCTCACAGACCGAGATGTCCGGCGATGCGACCATTTCTTTAAGAAGCACGACAACGGGCACAGGCGGAGAGCTGCCTGTGGCAAGCGCAACATCGATGGGCAAGCAGAGCGGTCTGTCCCTGCCCGTCAATGCAGGGAACGAGATACAGCTCTGGACGGAGAATCCACAGGGCATGTCCCATTTCAGGGTAAAAGTCTGGTTCACAAGGTCATAGGAGGGAAATGAGAAAGATAATAATACCAATTATAATAATCATGGGTGCAACAATATCAGGCCAAACATGGAAGGGGGGCAATACGGCGGATTATGACGCTAATTCTGTGTGCTCAGATGTGTACTTGCTCCATAGACCAGGGACGACCTTTCCGACCGATACAAGGCAAGAGTGTTGTGTTGACACGGTGCTTTCTACTGGATGGGGGTTGATTGAATATACGTATGGCGACACGGTGATTGTTGGAAGCGATACAATAATTGTTGACTCTACAACTGTTTATATCCCTGTGGTCTTAGAGAATGAAGTTGATACGGTCTATATCGGATCAGATACCCTTGTCATTTCCTCTATAGATTCAATATATGTCTTTGGCGGAAATGATAGGACTTTCTTCACAACATTTCGGGAGGCATACTGTGAAAGTGTATTGACTGGAATTGATACCATTGCAGGTGATACCTCTTATTGTGTCTTTTGCGACTCTATCTTAAGGGTTGCCTGGTGGGAGGTGTCCGATAGTGACACACTTCAATTTGACGCATGGAATATGCTTTATCCCAATAACCGAGATACTTGCTACTTGATAAATAGCGTTACAATCAATGTCACGGGTGATTATGTCGACAATACTGTCAATGTGACCAATATCTTTGAGACCTATGAATATTACGATAATCACACATGGATCACGGACGGGGACTCAACATATCAACTTGGCGACACTGTGAACGCCCAAGACCTTTGGAATTGGATATATCAAGACTATACGGCACCCGTTGGGATATGGGTTAAAGAATGCGGTTGTACAAGCTCAGTCGATACTACATTTACCTCAGACAGCCTTGACGCTTTCTTGTGTATATCTTCAGCATGGACAGCATACCAACACTCAGGAAGTGTCTATCGGACGGCTACAAGCTACCCAGAAAGCCGAAACGGGGCTGCTATTGGCTCTTTGAGACATCAATATGCATGGCATACAGTGGCAAGGTCTTTTAGCTCAGGAACAAGCCCAACGGCGGTATCTGCCAAGATTGCTTGGCATGATGGATATATGAGCAATTGGGTTGACACAATATCGGCGGTGTTCAATGCTGGTGATGAAGTGGCAACAGGTATAGCAGATTCGACAATCAATATCCTTGCTGCAATGTACTATCAATACGACACAACGGGGGATTATGGATGTTTCATAGCAGATACCCATAATGTATACCCCTTTGGCTATCCCAATCAGAACGCAGGGGATATTCCCACAGTATCTTTGGGGCTTGACAGGCGGTCTTATAAGTTTACCTATACTTATGACTTCAGCGATGACTATACAAGCGATGAAATTGCAGCCATAAACGCAACACAGCCCGGATGGCTTATACTTGCCCCTGCTGATGACATTGTCCCTTATGTTCGGATTAACGGGGTGTCCTATGGGGTTGACACAGCCGGAACAGATGACTATTCAATAAGGCTCGTGGAGATTTCACCGACTGTGAACTACTCAGAACCGATTGAAATTGAGACGGGTGTCTATTCCAAAAACCAGCAGTTTTTAGGCGGTCAGGTAGTCTTTGCCTTGGATTATGGAGATACCCTTATTGAAAACACCTGTTGGACTTTCAGGGACTCGATAGAGCTGCCAAGCTGTGATGACATATACGCTTGCTCAGACTCCATCTGCTTTTTCTTCCCTCAGGGTTGGGGTGTGACTGGCTGGACGGGATTTAGGCGGGAGAATGACACAACTATCTGCTTTTCGACTTGTGACCTTGACACCCTCGACCTTTCGTCACAATCCTATGGTGGAACAAGCTGGTTGCCTTTCTTCACGGTGTCCAGTGATTCAGTAGACTCTTTCAAGATTGCGACCTATAACGATTCGACTGTGTTCTCAGATGGGGATGGGGATGGAGATAATCTTGTGATCCACATGGACACGGATTTTGGGGCTAATGAGATACGCTTTGCTGATGGTTCTCAGACGGACACCACAAGGCTTTTCCAGACGGCTGACACCTTTCATATTGCTACAGATGACACTACGATAATTATCAAAGTGGGGTCAGAGTCGCTCTATTTGTCGGATAAAGCAATTTGGTTCGGCACTTCCTTTGTCGATTCCTTTGGAACTGCCTTGGGGGTAGTCTGTTCGACCTATGGGGATTATTCGGCTATTTCCGGCGGTGTTTTGAACACCTCCAGGGGTAACGGGGCGACCATAGCCGGAGGATATGCCAATACAACCTCTCACGACAATACAGCCATAGGGGGTGGTCAGTCTAATGTGGCAAGCGCACAAAACGCCACAATAGGCGGCGGTGCTGAAAACATATCAAGCGGCAGTGCTGCGACCGTTGCAGGCGGTTCAAATAACATTGCCGGAGCCTTTGCTGCTACAGTAGGAGGGGGAAAAGATAACTATGCACTTGGCATATATTCCGGCATTCCTGCAGGGCGAAACCTACAGATAGATTCAACTGGTGCATATTCATTCCTTATCGGACTCAACGACACCCTTTCCGCAGACTCGACTTTTCGGTCTGCCTATCCCTATAATGAGTTCAAGGGAGGGGTGAAGATTGGCGACGATAGCGACTTTTTGAACGGGTTCTATGTTGCCGGGGATTCGCTGTTCTTCATTGTGGGGGCTGAAACGCTGAAAGTGATAAGGGATTGACCATGAATATTACTGATCATCTGACAACGGGAGAAATAGCCTGCAAATGCGGATGTGGCTTTGGCACGGGGATAGGGGATTTTGCCCTTGAGACTGCCAAGGCTTTCGAGGAGATATGCAAGAGAACGGGGCTGGCTTGCTCTGCAAATGTCCCAATCATCATCACAAGCGGGTGCAGGTGTGCAGAGCATAACAGGGATGTAGAGGGATCGCCGAAGTCAAGACATATACACGGTGATGCCCTTGACCTTGTATGCCCGGACTGTATACCATATCGGCGGTTTTATGAGATATGCGATACTGTTATCGGAGAAGAAGGCGGTGTTGGCTGGTATTGGCCAAAGAAAAACATTGTGCATATCGACACAAGAGGGAGAAAAGTGAGATGGAAGCAGACATGACAGAGATATGGAGATATTTGCTCGGTGCTGTCTGGGCTGTGACCCTGCTCTTTTTCTCAGGCTGGAAAAGGGGGGTGGAGAAAGACCTCTCCACCTTCGAGGTAAAAATGGAGCAGCAGAGCAGGGATCGCAATACCTGTCAGCTCGACACACAGAGGCATATACTCAATCTCAGAGGTGAGTTGATGGAAGGGATAGCTCTGATAAACGGCAAGCTCTCGCAGATTGACGAGAGACTGAGAATATTAGATCAATAGGAGGAATATGGAAGGCATACTTTTTAAGCTGCTGGAAGTGGGACTTTTCCCGCTGGTGCTGATCGTCATGGGATGGATAGTTGGAAAATATATGACACCATGGGTACACGCAAAGCCCACACGACTGGAAAAGGCGAAAGAGATAAGCATGATCGCAGACAGGATCACAGATGAGCTTGTTCTTGCCATGCCCAATGCAAGCTGGGACGACCTTCTCGACCGTGCTATCGACAGAATTATTGACGAGCTGGAGATTCCTCCTAAGATAGCAAGACGCGAGATGACGCATCAGCTCAAGCTGAGAAGGGGTTGATCCTTTGAAAGCCCATCCTCCATAGGGATGGGCTTTTTCCTTTGTCTTTTGACCTTCCTTATTATTTTATACACGAGAGTTTGAAAGGAGAGAACGTGATCAGATCATATACAGACATACTGGATGCCATAGGGCATACACCCCTTGTCAGGATAAACAGGCTGAACCCAAATCCAAAACTGAATATTTATGCCAAGTTTGAGGGCTTTACACCAACAGGCAGCATAAAGGACAGAATTGCCCTGAAGATGATAGAGCAGGCAGAGGCCGAAGGCAGGCTTACAAAGGGCAAGACCATAATAGAGCCGACATCCGGCAACACAGGCATAGCATTGGCTATGATCGGTACAGTCAAGGGCTATGCTGTGGAGATAGTCATGAGCAGAGCTGTCTCCGTCGAGAGACAACAGATGATAAGGGCATATGGCGCAAAGGTGACACTCACACCCGCAGAACTCGGCACAGACGGTGCCATAATGAGGGCACACGAGCTTGTAAAGGCCGATCCCGACAAGTATTTCATGCCCGATCAGTTCTCCAATGAATACAATAAACTCGCCCATTACGAGAACACAGCAGAGGAGATATGGCTGCAGACCGACGGAGAGATTAACTATTTCGTATCCTCCCTTGGCACATCCGGCACGATAATGGGCATCGGCAGCTATCTGAAGGAAAGAAATCCGGATGTCAAGGTAGTGGAGGCCCATCCAGAAAAGGGTCACTATATTCAGGGACTAAAAAATATGGAGGAAGCCATTGTCCCGGCAATTTACAACCCTGACATGATAGATGAATCCATCATAGTTCCCTCAGAGAAGGCCTTCGAGATGACAAGACGCATAGTCAGTGAAGAGGGCATATTCTGCGGCATGTCATCCGGTGCGGCAATGTATGCAGCATATGAACTGGCAAAAAGGGACATATCCGGCAATATGGTCGTCATCTTCCCCGACCGTGGCGACAAATACCTATCAACAGAGCTTTTCAGGGCTGAATCTTAACTCTCCGCCCTCATTCGATCAGGAACACTCGTGATGAACGTGTACCCTTCGACTTCGCTCAGGGCACGTTAAACCGGACATTGAGGTTCTCGAAATGACCGGTTGATAGCCAGTTTTGAAGTTCTTTTCGTCATCAATTTCTATAGCCTCAGGGTATGTTGTGTTTTAAGATGTGCCCTTCGAGAGCCTCAGGGCAGGCCTTCGAGAGCCTCAGGGTACGTTGTTAAGACAAAAGGGCGACCCCAAGGGTCGCCCTTACAGCATTATCGTATCTTATGTAGGGGCACCCCTCGGGGGTGCCCTCTTGGGTGTTGCAAAAACAAAATTTACCTAATCAACACACATTTCCCGTCAACAACCGCATCCTCCACAACCGCACGGACAATATAGACACCACTCGCGACATCTTCCCCTGCATTCCAGAGGCGCGCCCTGCCGAGGTCTGCGACTATGCGCCCCTGTGTGTCGTGTATGGTGACGGTTGCGTTTTCGGGGG
>NPID01000408.1_pt1:30000-34622 | contig 34622 bp, 25 predicted proteins | sample 8637491 | NCBI WGS metagenome assembly NPID01 (sample SAMN07420843, study PRJNA396082) | bioreactor metagenome | isolation source: sample BA6 brine-fed electro-methanogenic bioreactor BA | place: Japan: Kochi | collected 2016-06-14 | reverse complement strand
AAAACATCGTCCAGGGTGGGTTCTTTAGTGTTCACGGCAATGGTCTGGCTACCGAAAACATCGATTATATGGGGAATATCTTCCCGGGAGTGCAGGGAGATCAAAAACTGGTTACCATCCAGATTTACTCCTTCCACCGACTCCAATGCCATTAACTGGTTTCTGTCAATCTTTTGAGGATCATGAACCCTTACCTGTAGAATTAGGTCCCCGTGTATTTTTTCCTTTAAATACTTGGGTGTTCCCATGTCCAGGATCTTTCCCTGGTTCATAATGGCCACCCGGTCACACAACAGGTCGGCCTCGTGCATGTAATGGGTGCAGAGGATAACTGTCTTTTCGCCTTTGAGTTTTTTTATGAAGTTGCGTATGGCCTGAGAGGTGGCCGGGTCCAGACCCATGGTGGGCTCATCAAATATTATAACCTCCGGGTCGTGGATCAGGGCCCGGGCAATGCCAATACGCTGGCGGAGGCCCTTGGAGAAAGTGTTGATCCGGTCATCAGCACGGTGTGTCATCCCCACCAGTTCCAGGAGCTGGTCTATCCTCCCTTCAATCTGGTCCCGGGGCACACCGTACAGCTCTCCAAAGTACCTTAAAAGTTCACGGGCCTTGAAACGTTCATAAAGGTTGGGTTCCTCCGGCAGGTATCCGATCATGGATTTGATCTTGATCTGGTCGTGGTGAATACTGTAACCCCCAACTGTCACTTCCCCCGAGTTGGGTTGTAATATGCAGCATATAATACGGATGGCTGTGGTTTTCCCGGCACCGTTAGGCCCTATAATCCCCAATAGTTCTCCTTTTTTTATTTCCAGGTTTAAATTTTCCAGTGCCTGGATGTGTCCGAAAGACTTGTTTAGGGAATCTATTTTAATCATTATCTGGTCAAAGCTCAAGTCACATCTCTCCCCGGGATTAAAAAGTTAACTCACTCTTTATATATTTGACTCTAACTTCTTTATTTACTTAACCAAAGCAGACCCACCAATCATCATCTTTATAACCACCCTCTTAACAGAATCAAAAGCCCAATGGTTATCATCACTAAAGGAAGGATTTGATGACCATACTTCCTAATTTTATCCCTTAACAGTCGGTTGTTCACCAGTTTAAACCCTAAAATGCACCAGAACCCCACCAGGACCAGGAAGATAATGGCTGTTATAAAAAGGCCATAGGCATCCATACTGGCAAAAAGGGGCATGTAAACCCCTAAATTATCCCCACCATTAATTATCGTGATTAACGCCACCGCCCCCACCTTGCGACCATGTTGGTAACTGTTGATACCGGTGTTTTCCAGGGAAATATCATGATTTTTTGGTTTCCTGAGTTTTATAAGTCCCCTTATCCCTATAAATAGGGGGATAAATCCCAGTAAGCTGATCCACTGGAAGGGAATGAAGAATTGTGCAAAGTATGCCAGGGAACTAGCCATTAAAAGGAAAATAAATCCTAGGTACTGCCCTAAAACTATATTTTTCGCCTCAAACTCGGGATTTGCAAAAAATGCAGCGAGAATAAATATATCATCCAGGTTCGTGGATATGAATGCAGATATTGCGGTTAAAATGACTACAGTTTCCATTTTAATATCCCTAAATCGATTTATGGCTTAATTCAAACTTTTTATATCATATTTACCCAAGTTAATGGAATTGTTTAGTATAATAAAGAGGTATGACAATCTTTAAATACATTTTATAAGTTCTTTAATTAACTAGAAACTCCGGATCTAGAGATTCTAGATAACTTATAACACCGCCCCCATTTCCATGTAAACCCTTAACTGGATGAATGAACATGTTTCTGTCTAAACTTATGGCCGCTTGTGAGGCCCAAAAACTCATTAACAGTTGCTTGGAAAAGAGCAAAATAGAAGAAATTCCATTAGAAGAAGCCAATCAGAGAGTAATTGCCCAGGGAATTACCAGTTATTTAAATTCACCTCCCTTCAACCGTTCAGCCATGGATGGTTACGCTATAGTGGCCGAAGATAGTTTCGGGCACTCCGAGAATAACCCTTTCCAGTTGAAGTTAGTGGGAAATATACTGGCCGGGCAGAGATCAGGGCATGAACTTAAACCAGGTGAGGCCATTAAAATAGCCACTGGGGCGCCAATACCCTCCGGTGCCAGTGCAGTGGTCATGGAAGAGTACACCCACGAAGAGGATGACACAATCACCGTGGAAACATCAGTGGTGCCCGGTGAAAACATATCTCCGGCCGGGGAGGACTTTAAGCAGGGCGACCAGGTCCTGAAGGAGGGCCGGTTATTGGGACCTGCCGAGCTGGCAATCATCGCTTCAGCAGGTTATGATCGGGTTAAAGTCTTTGAAAAACCTAAAATTGCAGTCATAATAACTGGTAGTGAATTAGTGATGCCCAAAAGAGACATTGAAGGGCCAGAGGTTATTAATTCCAACCATTTTACCATTAAATCCATGGTGGAAAGCTGCTTATCCACCCCCGACATGTTCCACTCCATTGATAATGCCCAACAGGTAGAACAGCTTTTTACAAAGCTTTTAAACGAATATGACGCCTTGATCACTACGGGAGGGACTGCTATCAGTAAAGGAGACGTGGTGGTGGATGTGGCCCAAAAATTGGGTGAAGTGCCCATCCACGGAGTGTCTCTAAGGCCAGGTAAACCATTCGGATTTGCTCAAATCCAGGGCAAACCTGTTTTTATGTTATCCGGTTTTCCAGTGGCAGCTATGGTCCAGTTCGATGTTTTCGTCCGGGAAGCACTCCTTAAAATGCAGGGACTTACCCGGGACATCTTGGTGATCCGTAAAAAAGCAGCGAGGAAAATACCGTCCACTTTAGGTAGAACTGATTACATAAGGGCCCGGATTGAAGGCCCCCTGGTTCGTCCCCTGAAGATCAAAGGTTCAGGAATCATAAAATCAATGGTGGACTCTGATTCTTATATTATAATCCCTGAAAACCTGGAAGGGATTGAGGAAGGAGAGGAGTGCCAAGTTCTCCCTTACCACTCTCTAAAAGCTTAAAGCATGGAAGTAACTAAACTAACATAAGGTGATCTGGTTTGGACGTTTTATTATACTATGCTATTTTCTTTGTTTCTATCTACATATTAGCGATTTTATTTAGAGATAAGTTGAAAGTAGATGTTTATGGGCCCATTCTTATGAGAAGGACCAAAAAAATGAGAGGATGGATAGATTACATTGCCAATTTAAGTCCCAAATTCTGGCGTTGGAGTATGAATATTGGTATTCCCATCACGGTCTTAGGTATGGCTTTCATGGTGTACACCATAATATTATCCCTAGAAGTCATGTTCCAGAAACCAACAACTGCTCTGCTTTTACCGGGAGTGGATATACCGGGATCTCCTATATTTATCCCCATTTTCGCTGGAATCATTGCTTTAATTCTGTTGATGGTGGTCCACGAATTTGGACATGGGATACTGGCCAGGGCCCAGGGAGTAGGAATCAAATCAATTGGAGTGATATTACTGGCAGTACTGCCCGGTGCATTCGTGGAACTAGATGAAGAAGATGTTGAAAAAGCCAAAAGATCTGTTAAACTACGCATATACGCTGCAGGATCCATGTTTAACTTGGGACTGGCTGCAATTGCATGGGTGGTGGTGATTATTCTCACATCCTCATTTATACCCTATGCATTCCAATCAGACGGACTAAAAATCATAAGTGTTACCCCCAACGGCCCTTCTGAGGGAATACTCCAGGAAGGCATGATTGTAACCAGTATTAATGGATATTCGGTTGATAATCGAAATGCTTACACCGAACTAATCATGAACAAAACAAAACCCGGGGATCAAATGACTTATGTCACTGATAAGGGCACATATACCATAACAGCAACTGGCCAGCCTTCAAATCAATCAATAGCTTATCCTGGAACACGTAGCGAAACGCATCTTGTGGTTAAACCGGAGGTGGCCCAAAACTTTGGTGAAATAATTCCCTGGTCCCTGTACAACCTCACTGATGTGTGTTACTGGATTTACGCCTTGAATTTAATGGTGGGCCTGTTTAACCTCCTCCCAATGAAGCCCCTTGATGGAGGACATATATTTGAGGAACTGCTGCGATACAAAGTACCGGAAAACATTACTGGAACAATAGTTTCCAGTGTTTCTTGGGTCATGATTGCAATTGTAGCACTCTTAATTATCTACGGAACAGTCCCCGGGATAATGCAGATGTTTTAACTCTGCATCTTTCCACTTTTAATCTAAACAACCCATACCATGAAAAAATCGGGAAAAATAAATACATTAATTTCCTAATAGGTTATTTGCCAGTTCTACAGTTAAAACAAAGGTCAGGACCATCTTTAACACGGTTGGTCCGGAAAAAAACACCGCATTTTTTGCACTGAACTTTTCTGAGAAGGGAAGGCGGACGGGCAACAGCGGCGTCCTGGCACTTACAGGTTATCCCCACTTTTATATCGCTCTTCCTTTTTTTAGCCATAATATCCCTGTTTTGAATGTTTTAATCTGAAACACAGTGATTTTTATAAAAAAATAGTTTTCTAAATGCTTTAGTGGTAATATTTAATTGCAGATTACCCCCGCAACTAAACAAATATTATTCAGGAGTAAATGATA
>NPID01000408.1_pt1:12500-25000 | contig 34622 bp, 25 predicted proteins | sample 8637491 | NCBI WGS metagenome assembly NPID01 (sample SAMN07420843, study PRJNA396082) | bioreactor metagenome | isolation source: sample BA6 brine-fed electro-methanogenic bioreactor BA | place: Japan: Kochi | collected 2016-06-14 | reverse complement strand
AGGTAAGCTGATTTCTCCATGGCATCAGTGGGGTTGTGCGCATAGTTCCCCTCCTCATACCCCGGATCAGCGGCTATGATCTGGTTCATGAGATGGTACACCCCGTACATCCGGTTGGTGATTCGGTCACTGGTTCCATTGAGTATCAAAAAATCCATAAAATCCGGGTACTGCAGTGCCCAGTTCAAAACCTGGAAACCACCCATAGACGTACCCATAATCCCCCTTACATGTTTTATTCCCAGTCCACCAGTCAGCAGTTGATAATGGGCACGTATCATATCTTTTATTGTGTATTGTGGGAATTTTGTCCGGAGGCCCGAGGTGGAGGGACTGAAAGATCCCGGCGCCCCGAGAGCTGTGGGGCTTATCACGTAGAACTGGTTGGTATCTATAGCTTTACCCGGCCCTATTACACTTTCCAGGTTCATTACAGAAGAGAAGTCTCCACTCCAACCATGGAGATAAATAAAGGCATTGGTGATGTTACCCTCATCATCCACCTTTTTAATCCCCTGTGTGGCGTATTCCAGTTTCATATCCGGGATCATTTCCCCTGATTCAAACTGGAAATCTTTTACAACATGATAGTGCGGTTCAAGCAATTATTTCACCTTATAGTTCAATTTTTACCCAATCATTCCTTAATTCTCAGTGCAAATTCCTTTTCAATTAGTTCAATTGCCTTTTTATGCCCCGGTCCCCCTACGTGGCTTACCACCCGGGATATCTCATTCATCCTATCAGCATATTCCTGTTTTTTCACAGATGAAACCCTTCTAACCCGGGTCAAGTTTACGAGAGCCTCGAGTACCCCACATATGGCCCTGCTCAACGGTTCGGATTCCATTTTTTGCTGCTTTACATTCGTAACCTGAGAATGGAACATTATGGTGATATTTTCACCCATGGCATCATTTTCCTTTACAATTTTCTTCTCATGGTGTACTTCGCCGAAAAAGGAGGCATCGGCATTTTTCAGGGAAAATCCGTAGGGTTCTTCCACAAAATCAAGGCTAGATGCTTCACCTATAAGAGAATAAGTGAAAAGTAGTGGATCCCGGGATAAATTAACATAGAACTTCTGGTCCCTCTTCACATTGGCAATAGTGCGTGACCCTTCGTGTAACCGGAGGACCACTTGGTCCGGACCCTTACAAATTAATCCCATTGGAGCCGCGTTTGGTGTCCCATCCTCGTTAACCGTAGTTACAATGCCTTCGTAGTGGATTCCCTTCTCCATGTTCAATGAATATAAATTTAACGTCATTTATGCCACCACCAATAATTTTCCGTGCTATTTATATTTTAATCCCCTTCCATAAGAGGATGTACTTTGATTTTAGAAAAACCCTCTAAATATAGGAAAAATTGAAAAAAATAAAAAAATTCACCGGTTTTCAGGGACGTTAGAGTCACTGAACTTGACTATGGTTGTGGACAGGTACTTCCCATTTTTAGCAAATCCCTCGAAGATCTCCTCATCTTCCATACCACAGTTTTGAACAGAAAGGACCTTCTTTTCCCGGGGATCCCTATCAATGAGTTCTTCCAACATCAAAGAATGACGGGAGGTCTTCATGACCACCGCAGTGTCAGCGTGCTCCAAAAGTTCTCCCAGCCGCTCGTCCACCTTGGGAACCACCAGGATTATTTCATCCTTTTCACCCAGGGTGATACCTGCACTGGCAGCGCAGCCGGTAAACGAGGTTATGCCCGGTATCATCTCCACAGAATAACCCTGTTCCCCGATTATGCTGGCCACATAGGAGAACGTGCTGTAAATTGATGGGTCTCCCAAAGTTATAAAGGAAACATTCCGGCCTTCATCCAATTCCTTGGCGATTAACTGTGCAGCACCATTCCAATAACTTTTAAGGGCTTTTTTATCCTCAATCATTGGGAAAAGAGGTTCGATAACCTTATATTCATTATCCCGACCATTTAATATTCCCTGGACTATGGAAAGAGCCACACTTGGTTTATTTTTCGATGACTTGGGTGAACAAATAACTGGAACACTTTCCAGTGTTTTCACTGCCTTAACTGTGAGTAAATCAGGGTTTCCCGGACCCACACCAATACCAATGAGTTTACCTTTACTGTTATTCATGACGTAACACCGAATTAGTAATTAGAATAATAGTTTGTATTTATAATTATAGTTAATAGGTATATCGAGAACTTAAATTCATGAAAAAATATTTAATGAGTAAAAAACAATTAGCTGCAGTTACCATAAATCAAAAGCCAATTATATGTTTAATTAATTGTTTGGATTTCTGCAGATGTTAATTTTTCTTTATATTTTAATTTACCCCCGCATTCACACTCTGAAGTGAAATCATCGGGTGATTCCTCTATTTGAAGTTTATAATAACCATTACAGCTATCACAGACAAGGTATCCGCGGTTAGGTTCATTTCGCGTGTTTTGGACAATATAATGAGCAATATCAGTATTTAAGAGCTTTAATGAAGTTTTGTAACCAGTTATAATATCTTTTTTACTCAGGTAGTACCGTTCCTGATTAACTGCAGAACAACACCCGATAAAATTTATAAAAGTATCTTCAATGGCGGATAGACGAAAATATTTAACGAAACTAAAACCAGGGTATGCAAATTCATTCTTCAATAGTCTCAAATTGTTAGCAAATTTTTTAGTATCATCATTCTCCCATTTAACCATTTTTAACTTCTGAAAGAATTCTAAAGTAGGTTCAGGATATTCTAATCCATTATCAAACTCATTAAGGCCTTGAATAAGACTTTTATCAAGTCCACTTGAATAGATAATCCTCAAATCTTCCTTATCTAACTCCCGCTGAACCGTCATATAATATCTTAGTTCGATTAAGGTGTACATTTTTTGCACATAATAAAAACGAATTATACATCCAGATTCTGGGAATAATACACCTAAAGTCTCTTTAGCCTGAGAATAAACTTTACTCTGTGAAATTTCTCCGGAACAAAGGCCTTCTAAGTTGTAAAGATGTAGATTTATTTTAAACGCTCTTTTTAATTCATTGTATATCCCAGAATCCCTTATTATTTTCATTAAATACACAATTTCATCCAAACCATCAACATCTTCATTTTCAATACGATCCAAAGCTTTACGAAACTGCAATTCATATACCCTACTAAAAATATTTTAACCCCCTTAATCCCTGATCTTCTGATAATAATTTTTTTTAATCAATCAATCTGATGCTGACGATTAATTGGGAATCATGACACAATCGGCCCACAATAATTTATATATCTATTTTTTGGCGGAGTAGCTCATTTTCCAACTCGAAAAAGTTCTTATAATATATTAGTTTCCCTCCACACTGACAGGTTTCAAAATCTTCAGGAGATTCACCAAGTTCAAGGTGGTAAACTCCCAGGCAATGTTCACAAAGTAGATAACCTTTATCTTTTTCCAGACCCGCAAACCCATTTTCGCCATTTAGATCATCGTATACTTCAGTTTCCGGAATACCAGGGGCCTTATAGTGGGTAATATCAGTCCTTACAAGTTTGAGATAGGCTAAATTTGCCCTTACACCGTCGTATGCGTTGACTTTATCCCTATTATCTCCTGCAGCACTACATCCTGCAAGTACAGAAAGTAAAATCATTTCAGATAATTGGAAGCTGGAAAAAAAGAAATACCCCAATACATTGTGTAGTGTGGCTCTTTTAAGCATGCTAATTTTTATAAAAAGTTTTTCGGACTGTTTATCCACAAAATGCATTTTTCTAAGTCTTTGAAAAAAATCAGGTGTGGGTTCCGGTGTCTGTAAAACACTCTCAAAGTTTTCCAGGGCAAAAACCAGACGAGAATCTAAACCACTCAAATAAATATTCCGTAAATCCCCATAATTCAACTTCCGCTCTGAATACATCGAGTAAATAACTTCTAGATACAAATATAACAAACAGAACTCCCCATAACAAAACGTATCACCGAATGGTCTGGGAATAATGGGATTTTTCATATTTTCACGTGCCATTTTAATTAGTGAATTCTCTTTTCGGACAAAAGAAGGTAAAAAACAGCCCATAATATAATTGCGTCGTTTATTCACAATACCAAAATTATTGGCCATCTTTTCATAAGAACCATTGCTTTTCACGAGATCTAACTCGTGAATTATATCTTCAATTCCCTCTACTTCATAATCAGCCAGGATTTCGTCGATCATATCCTCTCTTTGCCATTCCATAATTTCCGGAGGAATTATCATAGTATCACTCATATCATATTAAGTTAATTTATTTTTTTAATAAAATGTATTATTTCATTCTTTCGATCGTGTGCCCATCCACTAACACCATCGAGTACTTCGGTAACCACCAGTGGAAAGGTAACATCAGAAAGTATTTCAAGGAGCACAGAAAGTTCTGAAGCTCCCATAAAGAATAAATATGCTCCAGTCCAGGTTAAAGCGAGATCTAAAATATTTGCTGGACTGGGGTTAAAAACCAAAGCTAAAACATTCAATATCAATGCAAAAGGATTCACAAAAAGTAGGGCGGAAAAAAAACTTCCCATGAAACAAGCCATACACTCGACTAACCAAGAAATTACGGCTATCATGTCCATAATTAACCAAATAATTAACCAAAATAAATAAACGATTTGTGTTGCAAATAAAAATACCAATATGAGAATCAAACAAACTATAAGGATGATTAAAAGCACATCCATTAAATTAATGGAAGGCCCTGAACTAGATTGACCATTCCCTCCTGAAAATCCCCCTTCTGCACCACCTCCCCCACCAGACCCACCATTATTCCCGCCAGGAACAACAGAATTGTCAGATGCATTATAATTTCCATTTGATCCGGATAAAACCTGCCCTGATTCTCCATAATATAAATTTATAGTACTAAATCCCACTACATTGAAATAAAGATATAGAATACCCTGATTTCCCGCATAATCAATGGCAACCACAGTCACCAAATGGGATCCAATATTCAAAATATGGGGAACTCTATGCTCCAACACCCATTGTCCATTAGAATAGATTAACGACCGTTGAATTCCATCAATTGCGGCATAAACAGCATTCGTGTCCGGAGAGGATACTGCAGTAACTGTTAATATCCTCAATTCTCTAAAATCGAAAAATTTGAAAACAGTAGGATATAACATCCCATTCACTACTGGAGGAGTGTTGTCCACAGTGAAAGCAATGTATAAGACTTGTTTATTCCCTACAAAATCTACAGCAGTTAACAGAATATTATAAATTCCATCAGGAAGTGGTGGGACATTATAATCAAGAATCCATCCCCGGAAAAGATAACCCCAGTGTTCATCAAGTTCTTGAGGAGCACGAAAGTTTTCACCAATAATTTCGGCGGATATGTTCTTGATATCAGGATGATCATCTATGTAAACCACAATTGTGTCACCTGATTTTAAGATTTGAGTGTTGACTCTAGTAATTATAGGAGGAGGTGTATTGTCGGCGGTGAATTGAACCATTTGAGTCCTATTGTTCCCTAAATCATCAAAAGCTGTTAAAAAAACAGGATACACTCCATCAATAACCGGGGGAACGATATAATAGTACTCCCAAATACTTCCATTTTCATCCCCATAAACCTTGGTTAAATTAAACACTTCATCAAAAACCTGGGCCGTCACTGCACAAGTGTCATCGGTTAAATATTTTGAAGGATAAACTTGGGCAACGATTCTAAGTGGGTCTCCCGATTTTATATCTTCAGGAACTACGAAACCAAAAATGAACGGTGCACAAGAATCTACAATTACTGAGGCCTCATAATTCACTTCTATCAATGAGGGAGTATTCTGGTCGGCCCAGCCCATACCAAACTGAACTATAACCAAGATCGAATACTCATGATCCTGAAACCAGGAAGGAGTAACACGTCGTAATATCCAGGATCCATCGGTTTGTTTAATTAAATCCGTGTAATCCCAATCCATGGTAGTGTATACATAAACCAGCCCAGCGTCGGGGTTGGTAGAAACAGTTAACGTGAAAAATTCATCACCTTTCAGCCTTTTAGGCTCAACGGTTACATTAATAATGGGGACTAAGTTCTCAATTACTAGATTTAAAGTAGTGTAGCCCTGATTTCCCGACCAGTCAGTTGCAGTCAGGAACAAAGGATAAACACCCTCTTGGAGCCACGCCTCATAATATCCTAACCATGAACCATCTAATTGTCTAATTAAGTCAATATTATCCCCTTCAATTGAAGCATTCACACTAATTGTATCTGTATCACTTGAGACGTTTATAACAATCAAGGGTTTTTCTTTGAATATGCCATTAATAAGGTAACAGCAATTTGGAGTGATACTTGCATTAAGAATAGGGCAGATATTATCCAACTGGTTGAAAATTTCAAAATAAAGATAACAATATTTTTGACTTCCAAAAGCATTCTCTGCCGTTAATAAGACACTATAATGTCCATTTGGGGCATATGGTACACAATATTGTAAATTCCAAGTATCACCGGTTTTAGTTAAATGATAGACTTCATCCAATATTAAAGCTGAAATGACAACCGTATTATAATTGGAATTTGCAGTTATGTTGATCTGGTCAAATGTTTTTACTATTTCGGGAGTTAATGAAGCATGAAGAATGTATAAATCATTATTTATAGTTAAATTTAGTTTTAAAAATTCAATATTTCCTGCTTTATCTATTGCAGTTAATATAACTGGATAATTCCCATCAGGAAAATCAGGGACAAAATAATGTAATATCCATGTACCCCTCCCCATATCATAATCCTGATGCATTTGAAGTGTTTCACCCAAAATATTGACTTTTATCCTCCTCGTATCTGAGTTCGAATACGCACTGATAATTAATGAATCACCATACTGAACCGTTTCTGGAGTTATATTACCAGTGACTGTTGGTGGGGTATTATCAACCGTCAAGTTAAGACTAATGGTTTCATAATCCCCGTTAGCACCCACAGATCGCCAAATGACCGTATAATTCCCGTCTGGTACGTGATAAACAGGGAAATAAATTTCCCAAACCCCATATTTATTCTTTACTAAGTTTTTGATTTCTCCAAACAGCTCTACAGTTATGGTTAGAGTTCCGGGATCATCGTAGGCTTTAATTAAAACCTGATCTCCAGATTTGACAATTTGAGGGTGCAAAAATACGATTAAACCCTCATAGTTAGATTTTTCATAAATGAATATATCCTTCCAGTTATTTGTGTCATTACCCACAAGATTAGATGAATCTGAGCTGAAAACAACATAAGTGCCATTGTAACTTAGACCTGGTTCTCTGCTGTTAGAATCTTCAAAATCTCCATTATTTGAAATACTAATGAGTCTGGTTGTTCCTAAACCCCGATCATAGAGAAATATTCCCTTATCCACAGGGATGACCGATTTTGAATTACCCTCCTTATTGGTAGCTTTTCGAACGATGTGCTGAATTATGGTGAAAACCACATAGCGCCCATCCCCACTAATATCAGGTTCACCTGAATTTTGTGAAAATTCTTCTCCATCACTGGTTACACTCACTCTCGCTATTTCATTTAAAATTTGATCAAATACAAAGATATCACAAACCATATTATTATCTTCAGGAACTAAATTATCAGCATAGGAAGAAAATACTATGTAACGACCATCAAAACTAATGGCTGATTCCATACTGGCGGAATTAGCTTCAGTAAAATTATATCCCACAATTCTTTTGATTAAATTCAAACTCTGATCAAAAATGAAAACATCACGACAATTGTTTTTATCGTTGAAATCCAAGTTGTTGGCATCAGAAGTGAATGTAATGTAACGCCCATCCCCACTAATATCTAGATATAAACTATCAGAATTTGATTCTTCACCCGTATTTGAAATACTAATTCTTTTTATCCTTTTTTGTGTTCGATCATAAACAAAAACATCTGAATATTCATTTTTGTCGTTATCTACCAAGTTACTGGCATAGGAGCAAAATGCAATGTAATCCCCGGTAGCACTTATTTCAGAACCAAAACTATCGGCATTGCTTTCTTCGCCACTATTTGAAATACTGATACGATTAGTTGTTTCCAAAAACCGGTCCCGAATGAAAATATCCGCACAATCATTGGTGTCATCTGCAACTAAATTCGACGCGTAAGAAGTGAAAGTTATATAACGCCCATCCCCACTAACCGCAGGACTAAAACTGCCTCCATTTGCTTGTAAACCTTGATTAGAAATACTAACCCTTTCCGTGAAATTCAATATAGTATCATGAATGAAAACATCACTGCAATTATTATCATCTTTGTTCACCAGATTAGTTCCCTGTGATGAAAATACAACGTAACGGCCATCAGCACTAATTGCAGGGCTTAAACTATTCCCATCTGATAAACTACCATTATAAGAGAGACTAATTTGCTGAATGTTATTATTTGCGCCAGAAACTGAGCCACAGAACGCCAATACAATAAATACAAATACTACTGATAAAAAAATCCTTCTTTTCATCAAACAATCCCCAATTGATCCCCTGCCGAATATAATTACTAACTTCTAATAATAATTATATATAAAAAATTATTACTAAACCTATATAAATATTACTAAAAATAATAAGAATAGTATTACTTTATTTAAAAAACCTAAAAATAGACTCTTGCAACCCCTTCAAGTTATTAAACGACTTTTAAAGAATTTCTATAAACATTTATATAGTAATAAAAACTTGAATATCCTTATTATATAAATTGGATTATAACCATCCCCAATAAAAGTTATTACCCTATAACATTTCTATAAAAGCCTTTTAAATGCATAACCATGATTATATTTAAATAAACAACTTAAAAATTAATAATCAAGACTGTTTTTAATAGAATACTACTCACGCGCTGTCAAACTTTATCTATTTATACCATTATCCAAAATATAATTCCCTATGGATAACGGCTTTTTCTGTGACAAGTGCGGAATGATAAAAGACCGCTGTATATGTAATTCTGGAAGTACTGGAGACAGTACCCAGGTTAAAACACCCAAAATATCAACATCAAGAATTAACGCCATGAAAAGGGCGTTCCCCCATATTGACGAGGATATCATTGAAAAGTTCCCCTTCGCTTCACCCCGAGAAGGGCAGTTAGAGATAATATCCGAAATCAGGGAGGCCATAGACGATGGCTATTCTAATATAATCCTGGAGGCCGGTACTGGAACTGGTAAATCAGTGGTGGCCACCACCCTGGCCCGACTGTACCATCCGGCTTACATACTAACCATGACCAAGCAGCTCCAGTCACAGTACGCCGCAGAATTCGGTTACCCCATGGTAAAAGGCCGTGGGAACTTCCTGTGCCAGAATGAGAGTCTGGAGTTTGGCTGTGACCAGGGAACCTGCCAGACCATACCCAGCACACAGAAATTTGCCTGTGACTACGGTATAAGTAAATCACCCTTTGACGGGGAACTGCACGCCTTCCAGGATGCCTTCGGATCGCCCATTTACTTCCGTTCTAACCAGAGGTGCCGTTACTGGGATCAAAAGGCCACAGCCGTGGAAAGCAGCATAACACTGATGAACTATGATTACGCCCTTCTAGAACTGAACTACGTGAAACACTTTGGTAAAAGAGATTTCATGGTTCTGGATGAGGCCCATAACCTGGAAAACAAGCTCATGCAGCGCCTGGAGGTTAACCTGTACAACCGGAGGCTGGAGCGCGAGGTAAAAAAAGTCATACCCCCCAGCATGATGAAACACCAGGAACCGGATGAATGGATTCTCTTTGTGGAATCACTCTACGAGGATTACCAGGACATCGACCTGAAACAGATACCAAAAAACCAGGCCGACCAGGTTAATCGGATGAAAATGAACCTCAGCGAGCTTTCAAGGAACCTGGAAAACCATCCGGACAACTGGGTGGTGGACACCAGCCCAGGTGGGGTTTCATTTAAGCCATTGCGTGTGGACACCTACGCCAATGACCGGCTCTTTAACCACGCCGATATCCGGCTGTTTATGAGTGCCACCATCCTGGACCAGGACTTATTCTGCCAGTGGCTGGGCATAGACCCGGAAGAAACCTATCACCTGGAAATCAAGAGTATTTTCCCCCCTTCATCCCGGCCGGTGCACCTTAAACTGGTGGGAAATATGTCCCACCGCCTGATCAAACGTACCGCTCCCAAAACCCTTCCCGTACTGGAGAAGATCATTGAACACCATAAATATGAAAAAGGACTTATTCACACCCATAATTACAAGTGCCAGCAGTATATCATTAAGAACCTGAAAAATCCACGGTTAATGGGCCATAACCCTAAAAACAGGGAACATGTCCTGGACCGGTTCGAATACAGTAAAGAACCCCGGGTTCTGGTGAGCCCATCAATGAGTGAAGGAGTGGACCTGCCCTATGAAAAGTGCCAGTTCCAGATCATCTACAAGATACCCTTCCCTTACCTGGGGGATCCCCAGATAAATCAGCGGAAACAGCAGGACCCCTCCTGGTATGCTTATAAGACTATAATGACCCTCTTACAGGCCTATGGGCGGGGTATGCGGGCGGAAGATGATTACTGTGAGACTTACATCTTAGACGGGAACTTCCGTATGTTACTCCGGAACAAACTCTACCGAAAACTGGTGCCCAGCTTCTTCAAGGATGCCATACAGAGAGAATAACCCTCTTGATGAAAAAAAAGGGGGATAGTTTTAATATAGAGTATAAATAAACCAGTATTGATCATATTGATAATCATTGTTAGTTCCCGGGACAATCCCAGTTATGAGAGGTAAATGAAATGTCCGAACTTTCCAAGGTGGACATATACAGACAGATCGATGTTCTAAGGCAGAACCTGCTGGACCTTACCATGCGTAACCAGCTTTTAAACTTCCGACCACGCAGCATGACCGTGGAAGTGAAGGAAGCAGACTTAGCCGAGATTTACGACCGTTTAATCCTCAAAAAGAGTAAAAGAAAACTGTTACAGTTTATCCCCCGCTCAGAAATGGAAGGAACTGGTTCTACTCCCGGAGACAACTATTTAGGCCAAGATAATAAGGATTCATCACCTGAAGAGAGCCAACCACGCACTCCAGAATCAGTTAGTGAAACTGGTCAACATGTTGAAAAAACTGTTGATGAAAACTCAACCATCACTACTTCTTTAGAAGATCCTGAATTAAATGATGCAGCTTTAACTGCACCTGATGAGTCTGATTTATCAGAATTTAATACTATTTCTGGAGAAGAAGGTCCTGAAGAATCGTTGTTATGGGAAGCTCCCTCTTTAGACCAGGAAACTCTAGAGAAAAATAAGGAAATCTTTTTATCCACTGATCTTACGCCCGCAGAACTCCAGCGCCGTTTGTTTTACATTAACCAGCGTGCCAGATCAATGATGGAGGAGCAGGGTTACAACATACTCTACCTGGCCCTGGGATTTTTGAAATGGCAGGATAACAACGGGACCCATGGGGAATATACGGCACCGTTGATTCTGATTCCCGTGGAACTGGAACGTAAACGGGTGAAGGGTTCCTTTAAACTCCGCTGGACTGGTGAGGACATAATCTCCAATATCTCCCTGCAGGCTAAATTATTGGATTATGGGGTGGAAATACCTGATTTTGAAATGCCCCGTACACCAGAGGGCATTGATGAATACCTGGACCAGGTCCGGGAATCTGTTTCCCATGAAAAGGATTGGGAAGTTCTGGATAGTGTTTTCCTTGGTTTCTTCAGTTTCACCAAATTCGTGATGTACAAGGACCTTGACCCGGAAAGCTGGCCCGAAGACTTGCCCCTGGAAGAAAACCCCCTTATAAAAGCTATTTTTGACCCTACAGAGGAAGAACTGAGTCAGGGCTTTAAAGAAGACCAGGTGGATGTTAAATTATCCTCGGAAGATGTTTATCATGTTATGGATGCAGATTCATCCCAGATTGCAGTTATAGAGGATGTGAAGCAGGGCCGTGACCTGGTCGTGGAAGGACCACCCGGTACCGGTAAATCCCAGACCATAGTGAACCTCATCGCCGAATTACTGGCCCGGGGCAACACCGTACTCTTTGTCAGTGAAAAGATGGCTGCGCTGGAAGTGGTTAAGGGCCGTCTGGATAGTGTTGGACTGGGAGAATTCTGTTTAGAGCTTCATAGTAAGAAATCCCAGAAAAAAGATGTTCTTGAAAAGCTAGAAAGTGTTTTACGAAACCCTAAACCTATCGATCTAGCCATGGATGACGATCTAAGCACCATTGAAGAATTAAAATCAGAACTAAACGAATATGTAACCCTGCTCCATTCACCCTATGCCGAGATAAAATGGACACCCTATCAGCTGTTTGGAGTTAAAGAAAGATCCCTGCACCATTTCGAAAAAAATGAAACCAAGATGCCGCGTTTCACCGTGGAGGATGGAGGGAGCTGTACTTTAAGGGAATGGCAGCGCACCATAAACAAGTTCAAGGAAATGGGCGAACTCTACAAATT